>Ga0315298_1001337_pt1 | contig 45718 bp, 26 predicted proteins | sample WHS_1_MG_FD_203077 | JGI IMG/M metagenome (GOLD analysis project Ga0315298, IMG submission 203077) | Extremophilic microbial mat communities from Washburn Hot Springs, YNP, Wyoming, USA - WHS_1_MG | ecosystem: Environmental > Aquatic > Thermal springs > Hot (42-90C) | place: USA: Wyoming...
GCCTGCTCCCGAATCCCCCTCACCGGTCCCCTGTCACCTGTCACCTCTTCATTCCTGCGGCGGGTAAAGTGCCCGGAGGATACCCGCCACCAACTCGTTAAGACCCTGTCCCGTCACGGCTGAGATGAGGAGAACCGGTCGGCCCAGGGCGTCGGCCAAGCGATTCCTCACATCCCCGGCGGAGGGAAGGTCGGCCTTGGTTACCACCACGATCTCGGGTCGTTGGCCCAGTGCCGGGTCAAACCGTTCCAGTTCGTCTCGAATTACACGATAGTTGCTCAGCGGGTCAGTGCCATCTAACGGTTCTGGCTCGACCAAGTGCACCAGGATGCCGGCCCGCTGGATGTGGCGGAGGAACTCGTGCCCCAGGCCTGCGCCGGCGTGGGCCCCTTCGATCAGTCCCGGGATATCGGCCATGACGAACGACCGATCGAGATCGACTTGCACACGGCCCAAATTGGGGTGTTTGGTGGTGAAGGGGTAGGGTGCGATTTCTGGCCGTGCCCGCGACAGCCGGCTTAAGAGCGTGCTCTTGCCGGCGTTGGGCTTGCCGATGAGCCCGACGTCGGCGATGAGCTTCAGCTCCAGGCGGAGTCGGCGGAACTCGCCTTCGCTGCCCGGGGTGGCTTGGCGAGGGGCGCGGTTGGTGGGAGACTTGAAATGGACGTTGCCCTTGCCCCCTTTCCCGCCCCGAGCCACCACCACCTCCTCGCCGGGCCGAGCGAGGTCTTTAAGCAGGAAGCCCCCATCGGCATCATACACCAACGTGCCCGGAGGCACGCGGATGACCAGATCCTCGCCCGAGGCACCGGTGCACTGGGCACTGCCGCCGGGTTTGCCGTTGGCGGCCTTCCAGTGTTTGCGGTGAGCCAGGGGGGCAAGGCTATCTACCCCCTCCTCGGCCCGGAGGATGATGCTGCCGCCGTCGCCGCCGTCGCCGCCATCGGGACCGCCTTTAGGCACGTACTTTTCGCGGCGGAAGCTGACAGCGCCATCGCCCCCGCGGCCGGCCTGCACTTCGATTTCCACCTCATCGACAAACATTCCGAAATCCGCACGACGGCGGGTGCTGGCGGGCCTGTAGCCTTGCTTCCGCGTGAAAAAAACTGCGACTGGTGGGCGCAAGGAGCCTTGGTGGCACTCGCGAAGCCACCTTGATTTTACCGCATCCGCTCCAAAGCCCGAAGGCGGCGTAGCAGTGTGCCACTGCTTGGCGCAAGCCAAGCAGTGCCGTTCGGTGGGCACAGCTTCTATCGAAGCCGTGGCACACGGCCTTCGTTTCGAGTCAGCGCACCGGGCCCTTACGAGCCCGGCTCAGTGTGCGCAGTGTGCCACTGCTTGGCGCAAGCCAAGCAGTGCCGTTCGGTGGGCACTGCTTTTATCGAAGCGGTGGCACACGGCCTGGCAGGCCCGCAGGGTTGCGTGCGCAGGGGCTGGGGGTCTAGAATCTCGCCACGAGTACTCTCGGAACGCGGACGACTTGCCAGCCACTGGGAGGAACCTGGGTTATGACAAAGCTAAAAGGGTGCTGTGCAGTATTGGCCGTAGGGCTAGCGCTGGGCGCAATCGAGCCTCCGGGAGGGCCGTTGCCGCAAAGCGCCGCGGGCCAATCGGCGTTGCCGGCCGCCGAGGCCAAGGCGGCGTCCCTGGTGCCGGAGGCCATCCTTGTTCCGGCCGAACCCTCCTACGCCGAGGCTTTGGCGGCGCGCGAAGTCCGCCGGTATTTTTACCTGCGTACGGGAAAACTGTTGCCGATCGTGGCGGAAAAGGGGCAAAACCGGCCGGCGATTGTGGTAGGAAGCAAGCAGCGGCCGCTGGTGCAGGTTGCGGCGGCGGGCACCCCCTGGCAACTGAACCTGGCCGGCTTGCACCCAGAGGAGTACCTGCTGGCAATTCGTGCACCGGCTCGGCCGAGCGAGCAACCGGTGCTGGTGGTGGCCGGCGGCGACGCTGTGGGAACGCTGTACGCCGCCTACCGGCTGGCCGAGCGCCTGGGGGTGCGATTCTATCTGGAAGGTGACGTGGTGCCCGATACTCCGGTCGAGCCGGCTATTGCGCTGCCGGCGCCGGAGGGGGGCAAACCGCTTTTCGGCCAGCGGGGTATCCAACCGTTCCATGATTTTCCCGAGGGCCCTGACTGGTGGAATGCCGAGGCGTACAAGGCCATTTTGGGACAACTGCCCAAATTGCGGATGAATTTTTTCGGCCTACACACCTATCCCGAAGGAGGCGTGGGGCCGGAGCCGCTGGTATGGATCGGGCGGGCCGAGGACCTGGGCGAGGGGTCGCGGGTCAAGGCCAGTTATCCGGCCCGGCATTTCACCACGCTCAGCGGCACCTGGGGCTACCAGGCCATGAAGACCTCGGAGTACTTTTTCGGGGCGGCAGCTCTTTTCGACCGCGAGGATTACGGGGCCGACTACATGCGGGGCATGACCCCCTGGCCCCGAACGGACGCCGACCAGAACGAGCTGTTCTTTCGCGTGGGAACTCTGTTGGCCGATGCGTTTGGCTTGGCGCGGAGGCTAGGAGTTCGCACCTGCATCGGCACCGAGACACCCTTGGTCATTCCCACGCCCGTCAAACAGCGGTTGAAGGCCCAGGGCAAGGACCCGGCGGACGCGAAGGTGGTGCAGGGCATTTATGCGGCCATGTTCCGCCGGATCGTGCAGACCCACCCTCTGGATTATTACTGGTTTTGGACGCCGGAGGGATGGACGTGGTCGGCGGTCAGCCAGAAACAGATTGAGGAAACGCTTGCCGACTTTCGCGCGGCTATTGGGGCGGCCCAGGAGGTCAAGCCCCCGTTTACGCTGGCCACCTGCGGCTGGGTGCTGGGGCCACCCCAGCAGCCGGGGTTGTTCGACCAGTTCTTGCCGAAAGAGATGCCCATGAGTTGCATCAACCGGCAGGTGGGGCACGCCCCCGTGGAGCCGGGTTTCGCCCACGTCCGCGGCCGGCCTAAATGGGCCATCCCCTGGCTGGAGGACGATCCCGCGCTGACTTCGCCCCAACTGTGGGTAGGGCGGATGCGCAAGGACGCCGCCGATTCCCTCCAGTACGGCTGCACCGGATTGATGGGCATCCACTGGCGCACGCGAGCGCTGGGGCCCAATGTATCGGCGCTGGCGGCCGCGGCCTGGGACCAACGGGCCTGGAACCCGGCTGTCAACAAAAACGTGGTGCTCCCCAAACCTCCGGAAGGGCCTCTGGGCGGTCAAGTAGCGGCCTTTCCTAAAACCGATGTGGCGGATACCGAGGACGATCCCCTGTACCTCGACGTGCGTTACAACACCGGGGGTTACGTGCTCGAGGTGCCCGACGGCCGCTATACGGTTACCCTGAAACTGGTCGAGCCGCACTATAACGAAAGAGGCCAGCGGGTCTTCGGCGCCAAGGTGCAAGGGAAAACCGTGTTCGAACATCTGGATCTGGTGGCCAAGGTGGGCAAGAACCGGGCGCTGGACTATGCCGTCAAAGATGTAGAGGTGAGCGATGGACGGCTGACCGTGGAGCTGACCTACGAGGTGGAGTTCCCCTGCATTGCGGCCCTGGTCGTCGAGGGGCCGGCGACGCGGAAGATCAACTGCGGCGGGCCGGCATACCGGGATTACCAGGCGGACTGGCCAGCCTCGACTGAAGGGGGGCGTGTCCACGACCGCTATTTGCCCAACGCGGACTTTTACGCCGACTGGTGCCGGGCTCAGTTCGGGCCGGAAGCGGCCCAGGCAGCAGCCGCTATTTTCAGCCGCATCGATTGCCGACTGCCGCGGCCATCGGACTGGGTTCACGGCCCGGGCGGCATCAAGCCCGACACGCGCCCATGGAGCGAAGTCTCCAAGCAATACGCCTTTGTCGAGGAGTTGGCGGCTTTGCGGCCGCGAGTCCGCGGGCCGGGCAACATCGAACGGTTCGAGTATTGGTTGAACACATTCCAGTACATGCGGGCCATGGCCAAGGCCAATTGTACGTGGGCCCAATTCAACGCGGCGCTGGGCAAAGCCAAGGCGGAAAAGGACCCGGCCGCGCGAAAAAAACTGGCTCAAAACTCGGTGCTCCCCCTGCGCCGGCAACTGGTGGCCGAGGTGGCCGAACTCCACCGGCATCTTTTGGCCACCGTCAGCACCACCGGCGAGATGGGCACCGTGACCAACTGGCAACAGCATAATCTGCCGGAGATCCTGGGCAAGCCAGGGGTGGAGTTGGCCAAGCTGCTCGACGAGCCATTGCCCCCCGACGCCCAGCCGACGCGCCAGTTCATCGGGCCGCCCCGGCTGGTGGTGCCGGTGGTTCGCACAGGGTTGTCGGCAGGCGAGCGCCTGGTGCTTTCGGCGGTGGTGCTGGGCGCCGAGGTCCGCGCGCTGGCCGTGATGTGGCGCCCGCTCGGTTCTGGCGAGTTCCGTTCCACCCGGTTCGAGCACGCAGGGCGCGGTGCGTACGTCGTCAGCCTGCCGGCGGAGGCAACCCAGGACGACCTGGAGTACTATATCGAGGCGCAGACGGACCGGGGCGTACTTCGCTTTCCGGCCACTGCCCCGCGCCTGAACCAGACCGTGGTCGTGGTCCGCGCCCGATAGCCATGGACCTGCACTTGCGCGACAAGGTGGCGCTGGTAACAGGGGCTTCGCACGGGTTGGGCAAGGCCATTGCCCTGGAGCTTGCCGCCGAAGGGGCCCGCGTGGCCGTCAACTTCCGCCGCGACCCGGCCCGGGCCGACGCCGTGGTGCAGGAAATCCGGGAGAAATACGGGGTCGAAGCCCTGGCGGTGCAGGCCGATGTCGGCCGTGAGCCGCAGGTGGAAGCCATGTTCCGCACGGTGGTCGAGCGATTCGGCCGGGTCGATGTGCTGGTGAACAACGCGGCCATCTGCCCCACCTGCCCAGTCAAGGATATGACCGCCGCCGATTGGATGGAAACTCTTCAGGTGAACCTGACCGGCACGTTTTTCGCGTCGCGGGCCATGGTCCGCCACCTGCTGGCCACCGGTCGCCCGGGGCGCATCGTCAATATCTCCAGCCAAGCGGCCTTCCGCGGATCGACGACCGGCCATGCCCCCTACGACGCCAGCAAAGGGGGCATCGTGTCGTTCACCGTGGCCTTGGCCCGGGAGGTGGCCCCCTATGGCATCTGCGTCAACGCCGTGGCCCCCGGCATGATGTTTACCGAGATGACCGCCAAGGTGCTCACCGAGAACCCCGATAAGTACAGGGCCCGCATCCCCCTGGGACGGATTGCGGAGCCCTCCGAGGTAGCCAAGGTGGTGGTCTTCCTGGCTTCGGACGCCGCCAGCTACATGACCGGCGCCACGGTGGACGTCAGCGGCGGTATGCTCATGCGGTGAGCAACCTTTGTCCGCGCAAAGCCCAAGGGCCCGAGTGCACAGGCTGGGTGCTCCACCCTGAAGGGCCAGAGTGCTTCCGGCAGGCAGAGCCTCCACCCTCCCGCAGATGACCAGTCTAGCCAGCGACTCTATGCCCCAACCGCAATGGGGCGAGCGCAGTGTCCTTTGTGCTTGGCGGCCGGCGGAAAAGGGAGTTTCCCGCGGTGGGTCACCACGGGCCCCGGACGTAGTACACGCCGAACTGGTCGGTGTGGCTTGGCCAGCGCGGCGTGGCGTACAGCCCGATGCTCGGATCCACCGGGCCGGGATAGCCCAATTGGAACTGGTGATAAATGGGGCTGATCTGCGTGGCCGGCACGCCCCAACGCCATTTGGTTTGATATTCGGCGGTGGGCGGGACGACCAGGGCCACGGGCGAGCCCCAGGCGGCGTGGAAGTATGGTCCATGCCATGGCGTGCATTGGGCGGCGCGGCGGGCCGCTTCCCGCGGTGGCTCCCATGCGGCCACGGAGGTCGTGAACCCAGCGGCGGCCAAACCGAACAGGCTGGCTATCAACACCCGTCTCATGGTCTGCGGTTCCTCGAATCAGTAGGGCATTCCGAAGGTGGAGAACAAAGCGGGCATGCCGGGCCACCGATTCCATACGACCCGAGCCCGCGAGCGGGTGCCATCGCTGTTGCGATGCACATACACCCGGCGGTGCGAGTACAGAAACTCCTGCGGCGCCAAAGGCGGATAGGTGATGTAGGTCCGGCCGACGACCGGAGGGGTGGGGCGAGGCGAAGGATACAACTGGGCTGGGACCGCGCCCGGCCCATCCACGTAATAACCCATCGCCGGCGGTGCCGGGGCCTGCGGGGCGGCATCTTCAGGCAAGGGCGCTGGCGGCGGGTCAGCGCCACCGGCCAGGCAGTGTCCAACCAGCACGGTGACCGCCAAGGCTATGGCCATGGCCAACATTGGGGGTCGTGTGCGAACCATCCTTGGTCTCCTTGCTCAAGTCGCCCGGAAAGTGCGTCGGTACCCGCCCGGGCTGGCCGCGGGGAGCCGTTGCCTGCGCAGGCGGCGCGGAGATACACAGCCCCCGGGCCGCTGGGCAAAGTCGCGCCTCACAAGGTTTCGTCGGCCGCTGGCAGGCTTGGGGGTGAGTCTTTGTGGTACATGTCGAACCAGTGGGGCCGGTCGAAGCCCCTCTTGCGCCGGGCAGGGCCCGCACGCTCGCCGTAATCGTCAAAGTTTCGCGAAGCCAAAGGGCGCTCAGGCCACGCCGTCTCCCGCGCGGCCGCTTTCACGGCTCGTCGTACACCCGGATTTCGCACACGCCCATGTCGCCGGCGGTTTTCTCGATCACCAGCCGCAATTGGGCGGCTTTGGTCCGCTCGAAGTTGATAACCCGCCGGCGGCGGGCGTTGTCGCGGACGCTGGAAAGGGTTTTCCAGGCATCCCCCTCCGGCACCTCCAGGCGAAAATCCACCGCCCGGTCGGCGGCGGTCTGGAACGACACGTGCACGGTATTGAAGGTGACCGGCCGGCCGAAGTCCAGTTCGACCCACTGGGGCATCGGCTGCTTGGGGTCAGGCCGCCACGCGTTGGGCCAGCCGCGAATGGCCCGGGCAAACCCGTTGTTTACGTTGCCGGCGGCGAACATCGTCTCGCGCGGCGGCGACTTGGCTGGCTCGGCAGCCGGCACATCGCCCGGCGGCGTGAGCCGGAAGGTGTAACATTCCGGCATGACGTGCCATTCCTTGGCCGTGCGATACGCGCGAATGGTATCCGCAGGGGGCCGGTCGAACAGCGACCAGCCCACGCCGGGCACCGGTGGCAGCCACGCATAGTAGTAACCGGGCTTGACGTCGATCTGCAGCGGAAACTCCACCCAACCGCGATGCTTCGGCGGCACAATGGCTGCCGCGCGGGCCAGGTCGGTCGTAGCGCTGAAATCGCCTAGCTCTGGCGCGGCCCGCAGGCCTAGCGTTACCTGCGTGGGCTTGTCGTGCTGCGAGACGAGATGCAGAGCGATCTTCTCGATCCGCGGGCCCTGTGCCCGGAACATCACCGCCCGCGGATAGTTAAGCGGATGCAAGGCGAGTGTGGGCGTCTTGAGGGCCTCGGGCGGGGCGGTGCTCGAGGCCCGCGCCTTGGCGCCCAGGGCCAAGTCGCGGGGATCGCTATTCGGCAACTCCACCAAATAGCAGCCGTCTTTGAGCAACTGCTGCTGCAACTCGCCGATGTAGCTTTGCAAGAGGCCTCGGGGAGTGGTTTGGCGCTTCTTGCAGATGCCAGCGGCCGTGCCCACCGCCTGCCCCTGCAGCCCGCAGGTAATCATCACCCGCGTGGCCCCCAGGGCCACATGGCTTACCGAGATGCAGCGGCCAGCCATCATCAGATTGCTGATGTCCTTGCTGTAGAGCGAGCGGAAGGGGACCGAGAACTTCACCTTGTGCGAGAACTCGGCGGGCGGCCCGGGGTCGTAGAATCCCCGGGGCGGATGCAGGTCCACCCCCCAGCCCCCATAGGAAACGCGGTCAGGAAACAGCGTTTGCTTGGCGATATCGTGTTCGGTCATCACGTAGTCGCCGATCAAGCGGCGCGACTCGCGCTTGCCCACCACGTGGCTGACCCAGGTCAGTTCGTAGTTGCGAGCCTGGTCGCGGAGCTTGGGGCAGTGGTTCTTGGCGTGGTCCCACATGCCCCAGATGATCCGCAGCAGTTCGTCCCGGATTTCCTCGGCATCGTCATACGTGTTGCGCACGCCACCGTACTCGATGACCCACTGCCAGCCGCCAAATTGGAGCTGCGGATGCCGGCTGGGACCGAAATCCTCGCACCGCGGGAACCGATGGGCCCACTCGGGGGCAGTGAAAACAATCGGCTGCGGCCGCAACTGCGTGGCGTAGCGGAGGGTGCCGCCCATCGTGTGGCTGTCGCCCGCTTCCGGCGCCCGGCTTTCGTGGTACATCGAGCGCGGCTCGCGTCCATGGCGATACTCGGCCCCGGCCCAAACTCCGATGGCGCCGTCGCCCGTGCAGTCGATGAATATCGTACCTTTAAACCGCAGCCGCTGTTTGGTCTTGACTTGCAGGGCCAACACGGCAGCGATCCGGTCTTTGCCCTCCATCTCCACGCCCGTGGCGTGGGTGTCCAGGAAAAGGTTCAGGTTGGGTTCGGCCTGGGCGAGTTTCAACAGACGTTCGGAGTAGCCCTCTTCGGAGCCGCGAACCTCCTCGATGATGCCCCCCTCGCCGGGATCCAGCGGCTCGCGCGTGGTGTCGCCCTGGGGGGCGACCAGGATCTCGGTGCTGGCGTTGCCCCCTAGCACCGGGCGGTTCTGGATCAGAGCGGTCTTGCAGCCCATGCGGGCCGAGGCGACCGCCGCAAACGTGCCCGCCAAACCGCCGCCCACCACCACGGTGTCGTACGGACCCAGGTCTTTCACTTGCCGGCTGACCCCGCCGTGGGCGATGCGATCGGCGGTCAAACGCTTCAGGTCGTCTGGCGGTCGGTAGCCGGCATCGGTGGTCAGCACCAAGGCATCGCATCGGCCATAGTGCCCGGTCAGATCATGAAGGCGCACCGTAAGTTTGCCGGCCGGCAGACGGTGCAGGCCGCCGTCCTCCCATGCCCAGCCCTTCTGTTTGTTCTGGCCGAAGACCCGCTCGACCGTGCGGTCCCCCAAGATTACTTGGAACTTCCCGGGGCTGTATTCGGGAAGCCAGTCGCGGCAGCGGACCCACAGCCGGTATTGGCCCGCCTCGGGCAACTGCACTTCGGTCACCGCGTCGGCCACCGGTCCTTTAAGCCCGATCGCCAGCAAGAACGGGGAGCCCATCTGATCCACGAACTGAGCATCGTGGGTCCACCCGCCCACGTCGCGAAACAGTTCGGCCTCCAGCCACACGGTCGCGGCGGAAGCCCGTCCGGCAGCAGCGAAGACCGCCACCCACGTCACCATCGTTGCCATACATGAAGCATGCCGCCTCATTACTTACGCCTCCCATTGCAAAGTTCGTTTGTTATCCATCCGAGGGATGCCACGGTCAAAGCCGGGAAGTGGCCGTGGCCCCCCTCCAACCCCCTTGCCTGGCACCGGGCACGTGCCACACACCCTGACGGGGTGAACTCGGTTTTTCGTTGGCGCACGGTCCATTTCTTTGCCCAGATGGTGTCCACTCGGTGATTAGCGAACCAGTTCAGCCTCAACCCAATCACCGTGGTCACCGGCGATGCCGTCGCCGCCATCCAGGGTGCGGAGTTCCAGGCGGTGGGCGCCGGCGATGGAAATCTCGACCGGTCTGGCCGGAGTCTGGCGGGTCATCGGCCCGCTGTCGAACACCTGTTTTCCATCCAACCATACTTGGAACACGATCGTGCCGTCCCCGGCGTGTTCGTCGCGTCCCACGCGACAGCGGAAAGTACGGAAGCCTCCGCCGGTCAGATCATAGACCACGCGGCCATTGGCGTGGGTGCCGAGCCCCCGGGAAAACTTGGTTCCCGCAATGACCAGCGGCTTTTGCCAGACGCTGCGATTGCTTTGCAGTTGGCCCCAGTCCTGCGACTCTTCGTCCGGGATCAGTTCGTCCAGGCGAACCGACCGGCGTTTGGCGTCGGGCCAGCGTACTGCGCCCCCGACCGACTGGAGGGGCCGAACCACCAACACCTCGCGGCTGCGGTCCATGGCGACAGGCAAAGGGAGAGGCTCGGCCATCGCTGGAGGAACGCGGCCGGCAAACTCCACCTCCAGGGTGGCCTTGGCCAGCGGCTGCTCGGCCCATAGCCAACAGCCCAGGCGGCAACCCGACCACGCCTCGGGCCGGGCCGATAGTTCCATGCTCACCTCGGACCGGCCTTCCGGAAGCGGAAACTCGAACCATGTCCACGGGTGGGGACCATGGGTCTGCTGCCGCTTTTCCGGGCTGCGCACGGCACGCACCGCCACTGGCTTGCCCCGGACCGTGGCCTGGCAGTCCACGCGCTCGGGCTGCCGGCGGCGGGGATCTACCAGAACGTGCATGGCCGCCGACACGCCCGGCGGCACGTCAACCGTGCATATTCCCGTGAGTTTGCCGCCGGGCGTCGGTTCGCTCCATTTGGCCGATTCCACTTTGCAGGAGCGGGTCGTGCCAGGGAAAACTCCCTCGATACGGGCCCCCTCGGGCAATATCTTTAGCGGGACGGCCTGGCCTTCGAGGCGGGCGCAAACCGGGCGGACCGACCCGCCCAAAAGCATCCCCACGGGTTGGCCGGGCACGCCGAAAACCGCGTAGCTTATCTGTTTATCCGACCGGCCTGTCTCGCGGCAGCGGACCCCGGCCAGCATCGGCTCGCGGGTTGGCATGGGCTCCACGTGCACTATCAGGGTTTCAAACCCCTGAAGCGTAACCTCCCACGTGTCGCCGTAATGCAAGCCGCGGGCAAGCGTCTGGTGCCAAGGATAGACAATGCGGGCAAGGTACGTACCATCGGCCTCCGGCCAACCCACCGACTCGTCGAGCACCAGGCGAACCGTTTGCGGCTCGATGGTCGGGTTTCGCAGGGCCAGCACCCCCCGGCGCTTCTGGAAATGCGCGTAGCCGTAGGCTTGGCCTCGCAGCGGCTCGCCCAGCACCAGTTCGGTATGTTGGAAGAGCCGGGCGTGGTGCCGCACCCACTTCAACAGCGCCGCCAAAAAGGCCCAATCCCGCTCGCCAGCGCGGAAATGCGCGGGATTGATGTACAAGGTCAGCAGCCGGCATCCGCGCCCCGCGACAATCATGGCGTTATCTTCCCACGGCTCGGGGGTGATGACGATGATGCCCAGATGCTCGATGGCTGCCGGTGGAAAGCCCGGGTGCTCGCGGCAGCGCTGGCGGAACATGGCGTCGCGCGTCGTGGTAGCGCTTTGGCGGACCACGGGGGCAGGCACGATGATATCGGGATAATCGCCGGAGACTTCGCCCCACAGCGAGTCGGCATAGGCCAGCCACCACGGGCTAAGCCAGATGCCGCAGGTGGGGTCAAGGTAAATATCGGGGCGCACGCGCCGCACCGCTTGAAGCAGATCGATGTACGCTTCGGTATTGGCTTCTTGGGCAAACGCGCCAGGCCGGTGTGCATGCCCCGGCGCGTCGCAACTGGCCGCAAAGCCGTCGAACTTGAAAAACGCCACGTCGTACTGTCTGGCCAGTTCGGTTACCCGGGCCATGATGTCCTGCCGGTACTTCGGGTCCGACTGGCAGATATACCACGGGTTGCTGTTGGCCGCATACCCTTGTTTGGCCAGCCAGGGCGCATGGTTATATCCCGACGAAGGCGACAGCCAGATGCCCAGCCGGGCGTTCATCCCTCGCAAGGCCTCGACCAACGGGCCGAAACCCCGGGGAAAGCGCTCCTTTTGGATAGCCCACAGGCTGTCCTTATCGTCCCAGCCATCGTCCAAGGTGAACGTGTCGATCGACTCGCCATACGGCTCGAACAGCTTTTGCTTGAACAGCTTGATGAGTTCCAGGCTGTTGGCTTCGGTGGGGGGCATGAGCGTCCACCACGTGTTGTAGTTGACAAACAACGTGGTTTCCGCAGGCGTGATGCGGAAGGTATTGACGTATTGCTGGAAGCGGCGGGCAGCCCGCCCCGGCTCCGATACGCCCAGCACCGCCGTCTTGCTCACCAAGCGGTCCTTGACCACGCGGCCCGGATGGTGGAGCAAACGTACTTTGCCCGACTCGTACCGATTGTGGCCGGCCGGAAACTCCAAGCCCCAAAAGGTGTCGTCCAACAATACGGGATCGCCGAATCCCTGGCCCGTACAGGTCCCTGCCACGTCAATTTGCCACACCGTGACTTGCCCCAGGTCCAGGGGGCTGCCAGGGATCAGTTCCAGTCGCCGGCGGAGGAAGAACTCGGCATGGCCCAGCTCGTACACCACCTCCAAGCGATGGCCCCCCTGGCGTGATGCCATGGCAATCCGCACGCGCTGCCCGCCGGGATACGATTCCTCGCCGGCCTGCTGCACGTTGAAATCGGCGGCGGTCAGACGGCCCCGGCCATTCAGCTCCAGAACGAAGTCATCGTTGGCCAGCGCTATGGTGCGGCCCGAAAGGTGGTTCACAAGGCGCGTCGCCTGGCAGCGGCCGTTGGCCAGGCTCAGCCAAAGCTCCAGCCGCCCGTTGCCCAACCCGATCTGGTCGCGCTGGGCCGAGATCTTGACCCATGCCTGGCCTATGGCGGGCGCGGCCCCTTGGGGCGCCGTTTTTTCTGGCGCAGCCCCCATGCTCCCCAGCGGCTCGGCGCCCGGGAGGGCAAGGAGCGTCAGAATGATCCAATATCGTCTGAAGGTGGCCATAGACGCAGCTCCCGAAATGACCCAACGCGAAAAACCAGCGCGCCATAGTTTACCCGGCCGGTGGTGCGGGTGCATCTAGGGCAGCTTCCCCCCTGGTGCCGCGGACAAGAGATGCGGTGTACCGCGTTTGCATGGCCCGCCATCGTGCCCGCTATTGTAAGGAGAGGCCTCAGGCACCAAGCGGCCGCGTTTGAGAGCCCGGTGCTGCGGTCCGGCGCCGGGGCGTAGCGCCTGGTTGACATCCTTCCGGCTGCTTTTCACAATGACCGCGCTGTGGGGTTGGCGGCCGAGACCGTCGTTGGGCAAACCGAAGGGAGTGTGCTGGGCGGGTGATCGGAGCGGGCGGGCAAGGAACGTCCGCCCTTCGCCTATAGCGCTGTTTGTGTGCGGTGAACGCCTTGGGCGAAGTATCCCTTTAAGGGTTGCTAGGCGCGTCTGACAAGACAGAGGACCTTGGATTCAGCAAAAGCCCTGGTAGGAGCCATCATGCGGCGAGCGTGCAGGTTGCGGAGACGTGCGACGGGGTTGTTTGCAGGGGCTACATGGGCCCTGGGTGTGGCGGTGGCGTTTTTGGTACCGAACGCCGGCTCGGCGGGCGGACCGCAGCCGCTTACCGCGGCACCACCAGCAGCGTCCCCGGTGGTTGTCGAGGTTGCGGCTATCACTCCCCAACAGATTGAAGCCGACTGGCTCCGCCAGGAGGAGGTCCGCTGGCTGCCCCCTTCACCCCCGGACCGCCGGGACGCCCAGCCCAACATTACCACGCGCCAGGATGCCGCCGGCGGAGTGGACGGCGTCAAGGACGGGACCTATGGCTTCCACACGGGCGATCAGGAAAGCCCGTGGTGGCAGGTGGACCTGGGGCGAATCATGCCGTTGGATCAGGTCGTGGTTTACAACCGCGGCGATGGCCGGGTGGAAAAGCGGGCGGCCCAACTGCTCCTGCTGTTGTCCGACGACGGCCAGACGTGGCGCCGCGCGTATCAACACGACGGCACGGTATTCGGCGGCCAGAGCGACGGCAAGCCGCTGCGCATCGCGCTTTCGGGCAGCCCGGCGAGGTTCGTGCGAATCGCATTGCCAGGCCGGCAGTATCTCCATCTCGACGAGGTGGAGGTATACCGCCGCGGCTCGAGTGAGAACGTGGCGCTAAAGCGGCCGGCCGACCAGTCGAGCATCAGCCCGTGGTCCAAGCCGCACATAGCGGAGCCCGCGGCCAGCACCCAGGGCCGGGGGGCGACCCAGGCTGCGGCTCCGGCCTCCGACTATCCCGTGGCCGCTGCTGCCCAGCGGGGCTTGCGCCTGGCCGAGGACCTGGCTCGCCAGGGCGTGGACATCCGGGCCGAGGCCGCCGCCCTTGGCCAGGCCGTGGCGGAAGCCCAAAAGCTTCCTCCCCATGCCCCCGGTGAAGCCCGCCGCGACCTTTATCTTCGCGTGCGCTGGGCGGTGCGGCGCATGGCGCTGAAGAATCCCCTTTTGAACTTCGATGCCCTGGTATTCGTCAAGCGGGTGCCCGGTTCGTTCACCCACATGTCGGACCAGAACTACGGGTGGTTTTCGCGGCCGGGAGGCGGCCTGTTCGTTTTGGAGGGCTGGAAGACCGACCGGCCCCGGCTGCGCCGGTTGGCCGCCGAGCTGCCCGAAGGGAGCGTGCTGAGCCCCGACGTGTCGTACGACGGCCAGCGTATTCTTTTTTCGCACTGCAAGTATTACCCGGGGCTTGCAAACCACCCCAACAAGCTGGACAAGGGCAACATCCCCGAAGATGCCTTCTATCATCTCTACGAGATCGGGGCCGACGGCAGCGGGCTGCGGCGCCTCACCCGCGGCAAGTACGACGACTTCGACGGGCGCTATCTGCCCAGCGGCGAGATCGTGTTCCTTTCCACCCGCCGCGGCCAGGCCGTGCAATGCGGTAAGGCCGATCACTGCCTGGAGGGCGACCGGCCCGATTGTTACGTCCGTTGCGGAGGCGGTCCGGAACGCCCCGTGGCCGTATACACCCTGCATGTCATGAATGCCGACGGCACCAACCTGCGGCAGATCTCGCCCTTTGAGATGTTCGAGTGGACCCCTTCGGTGCATCCCGACGGCCGCATCCTTTATGCCCGCTGGGATTACGTGGACCGCTGGAACATGCCGTTTATGAGCCTGTGGTCCACCCTGCCCGATGGTACCGGAGCGCGGGCCATCTATGGCAACTACACGCAAAACCCGCATTGCGTGTTCGAGGCCCGGGCCATCCCCGGTTCGCAAAAATTGATCTTTACCGCTTCGGGCCATCACGCCAACACGGGGGGATCGCTAGTCCTTTTGGACCCCAACGTAGGGGCCGACGGCCCATCACCTCTCACGCGGTTGACTCCTGAAGTGTGCTTTCCGGAAAGCGAGGGCTGGCCGAAGACCTATTTCGCCAATCCCTATCCGCTGTCGGAAAACCATTACTTGGTGGCCTGGAGCGACCAGCCGTTGCCGCCTGGCGTACCTCCGCCGGCTTGGGGCATGCCGGGGCCGCCGAACGACTTGGGCATTTATCTGTTCGATGCCTTCGGCAACTTGAACTTGGTGTATCGCGACCCGGCTATCTCCAGCATGAGTCCGCTGCCCCTTGCCCCCCGCCCATCTCCGCCGGTGGTAGCTTCGCACCAAGTGGCATGGGAGGGGCGGCCCGAGGGCCTGGTGATGGTGTTGGACGTGTACCAGGGGCTGCCGGGCATTCCGCGGGGCACGGTGCGGCAACTGCGGATTGTTGGAGTGCCCGTCAAAACCCACCCCACCATGAACTTTCCGGCTATCGGGCTGACACGCGATGATCCCGGCAAGGTCGTGCTGGGTACCGTACCGGTGGAAGAAGACGGCTCGGCATGGTTCCGCGTGCCCTCCGGCGTACCCTTTTTCCTCCAGGCCCTGGATGCCGAAGGCATGGCCGTTCAAACCATGCGCAGCGCCACCTACGTGCAGCCCGGGCAGACCCTCTCCTGCATCGGCTGCCATGAGCCGCGCAACACCGCGCCGCTCAACCGGCCTGCCCGGGCGCTGGCCCGCACCCCGAGCCGGTTGCAACCTGGCCCCGAAGGCTCCTGGCCTCTGGACTTCCATGCCCTGGTCCAGCCCCTCCTCGATGCCCACTGCGTGCGCTGCCACACCCCCGGTGCCGAAGGGGCCAAGTGGGACCTTTCGCCCGCCAAATCCTACGAGACGCTCGTTTCGTACGGAAAGCCGAGCTTGCGCGACCATGTGATGGCCGCCTATCTGGCCGGAAAATCTACGCCCGGCCAAGGCGCGGCACAAACCAACCCTCTGGTCCCCCTGCTCAAGAAAGGGCATTACGACGTCCGCCTTGACCGCGATGCCTGGTTCCGCCTCTACACATGGATGGATACTTACGGCCAGCGCCAGGGCTCCTTCAGCCCCCAGCAGGAGGAACAGCTTCAGGCATTGCGGCGGGTGGTGGCCCAGCTTCAGCAACCCGCAGGAAGGGGCGAACCCTAGGAGGTCACGCACTCGGGCAAGCCCGCGTGTGCCTCTCTGGCCGGTGCCCTGGCCACGGATTCGAGATCGGCCCTGCGGTACAATATGGGCATGGCTGAGTGGGAGCACACACCTTGGGATGTGCGCATGAAGGGCTTCGCCCGGCGGAGCACGGTAGAGGAGGTGCTGGCCTGGCTGGACACGGTGGTACGGCCGCTTGACCAGGAAACGGTGCCCCTGGATTTCGCGGCCGGGCGGGTGCTGGGCCAGGACGTGGCCAGCTTGGTGGACGTGCCCGGCTTCGATCGGGCGATGATGGACGGCTTGGCGGTGCGGTCTGCCGACACCCTGGGCGCTACTGTTTACAATCGGCTGCCGCTGGAAGTGGTGGGCGAGGCGTTGCCCGGCCGGCCCTTTTCGGGACACGTCGGTCCCGGTCAGGCCGTTCGGATCATGACGGGTGCCCCGCTGCCCGTTGGGGCCGACGCGGTATTGCCCGCCGAGCTGGCGGATATTCATTCCGGCCAGGCCTGGGCCCACGGCGAAGTGCCCCCAGGCAAACACGTGGGTCGCAAGGGGGAAGATATTGCGGCCGGCACTGTGGTCTTGCGGGCTGGTCGGGTGCTTCGGCCCCAGGACGTGGGCGTGCTGGCCTCGATCGGCCTGGGCCACGTGCCGGTGATTCGCCAGCCGCGGGTACAAATCGTGATTACCGGCGACGAACTGCTTCCCGCAGGCGCAGTGCCCCAGGGGTTTCGGATCGCCGACTCCAACGGGCCCATGCTGGCCGCGCTGGTCCGCCGTGACGGCGGAGTGCCCCATTCTGCGGGCATTATCCCAGACCAGCCCCAGGCGATCCTCGATGCCATGCGCTCCCCGGCTGACGTGGTGCTCGTTTCCGGCGGCTCCAGCGTGGGCCAGGAAGACCACGCGCCGCTTTTGCTAAAGCGCCACGGCGAGTTGGTATTTCACGGAATTGCCATGCGCCCCAGCAGTCCCACGGGACTGGGGCGGCTGGAGGGCCGGCTGGTGTTTCTGCTGCCGGGTAACCCGGTGTCGTGCCTGTGTGCCTATGACGTGTTCGCTGGCCGGGCCATCCGCGCGATGGGAGGCCGCTCCAAGGACTGGCCGTACCGCCGGCTCCGCGCTCCGCTTGCGCGGAAAATCTCTTCGGCGGTGGGCCGACTGGATTATCTCCGGGTGCGCGTTGTAGACGGGCAAGTGGAGCCGCTGGCCGTGGGAGGGGCCTCGCTGTTGTCTTCCACCACGCGGGCCGACGGATTCGTGCTGGTGCCGCCCGACAGCGAAGGGGCGCCGCCCGGCACCGAGGTCGAAGTCTTTCTTTATGATTGCCCATGGCGCTTGTGAAGCCTGGGCAGGGTATGGCAGGGATGGTGCGGTTCCGTGGGCCCGCCCGCGGCAACTGAGCGGATTGAACTCATGACGCACTCTCAAGAACAGTTTCTGGAGGTTATCGACCGAGACGAGGCCCAGCGGCGGTTCCGCCAGGCCGTGGCCCACGCGCCCTTGGGCGAGGAAGAAGTGCCTTTGGAGCTGGCCCTGGGGCGGGTGTTGGCCCGCGACGTGGTAGCCCCCGTGGATGTGCCCGCGTTCGACCGGTCGAACTACGATGGCTACGCGGTGCGGGCGGAGGACACCTTCGAAGCGGCCGAAGAATCGCCCCGCCGGCTGGACCTTTTGCCCGAAGTGCTGGCGACCGGCGTGGTGCCGGCCGGGGCTGTGCGGCCGGGCACCGCCATGCAGATCGCCACCGGCGGCATGCTGCCTCGCGGGGCGGACGCAGTGGTGATGGTCGAGCATACCGAGGTGGAATCAGGCACCCTGCTGGTGCGCCGCCCGGTGACGCCCGGCTTCGGAGTCACGTTTGCCGGCACCGACATCGCCCGGGGCGAGACCGTGCTCCGCCGAGGAGAACTGTTGACCAGCCGCGAGACCGGCGTGTTGGCGGCCATTGGCGCCGCGCGGGTCAACGTATGGCGCCAGCCGCGCGTGGCCATTCTTTCCACCGGCGACGAACTCATCCCGCCGGGGGAGCCCATCCGGCCGGCCGCCGTGTACGATTCCAATTCGCAAGTGCTGGCCGATGCCGTGCGTGAATTGGGAGCCATCCCCGTGCGCTACGGGATCGTGCCGGACGACGCCGCCCAGCTCCGCGCCGCATTGCACCGGGCACTGGTCGAGGCCGACCTTGTGCTGCTTTCCGGCGGCACCAGCAAGGGCGCGGGGGACGTGTGTTATCGGGTGGTGGGAGAGTTGTCGGAGCCGGGCATCGTGGCCCACGGCGTGGCGCTGAAGCCAGGTAAACCCATCTGTTTGGCAGCCCACCGGGGCAAAGCGGTAGTGGTGTTGCCGGGCTTTCCTACGTCGGCCATCTTCACGTTCCATGAATTCGTCGCCCCGCTGCTCTTGGCCTTGGGCGGCCGGGCAGCCCCCGAACGCTCCAGCCTCCAAGCCCGGCTGGCTGTAAAAATCAACTCCGAGGTCGGGCGCACCGAATATCTGCTGGCAGGCCTGCTGCCCGGCCCGGAAGGCCTGGCCGCGTATCCGATCGGAAAGGGGTCGGGCTCGGTCACCGCATTCGCCCGGGCCGACGGTTTCATCACCATCGGCCGGCATGAGGAAATCGTCGAGGCGGGAACTCCAGTCCGGGTACAGCTTTTGGGGCTGGGGCTGCGGCCGGCCGATCTGGTGGTGATCGGCAGCCACTGCGTCGGCCTGGATTTCCTCTTGGGACGATTGCACGATCAGGGGTTTTCCACCCGGTTCTTTGCCGCGGGGTCCACCGGAGGACTTCAGGCCGCCCTGCGCGGCGAGTGCGACTTGGCCGGCCTGCACCTCTTGGACCCGCACACCGGACGATACAACACGCCGTTTGTCACCCCGGAACTGGAGCTTTTGCCTGGCTACCGGCGGTTGCAAGGCATCGTGTATCGGCCGGGGGATGCGCGGTTCGAGAGACGCTCGTTGCGCGAGGCCATCCAGGCGGCGCTGGCCGATCCCGGGTGCATCATGGTCAATCGCAATGCCGGCAGCGGCACGCGGATTCTGATCGATCGGCTGCTGGGTGGGCTCAAGCCGCCGGGCTACTGGGTGCAGGCCCGGAGCCACAATGCGGTGGCGGCGGCCGTGGCCCAGGGCCGAGCCGACTGGGGCGTGGCTATCCAGTGGGTCGCCCAGCAAACTGGACTGGGGTTTATACCCCTGGAACACGAGCAATACGACTTTGTGGCGCCACGGAGCCGGTTGCACCGACCGGCGTTGGCTGCCTTCCGCCGTTTGCTGGCCGACGTGCAGGTCCGCGCTTGCCTTCGCCAAATGGGATTGGCCGACCCGGCGCCTTCCGCGCACGGGTAAATCCCCCAGGTGCGGTAAAAAGCGCGGCCTGTGACGAGTGTACAAGGACGGGCTCTGTTGCGTCCGTGCGGCGAGCCGAGCCTGTGAAGGCCCACTGCCGCCCCCGGAAGCTGCGGGGCCGTGTGCTACCGCGTCGCCAGAAGCAGTGCCTACGGCATCCGGCGGCACTGCTTGCCAAGGGGCGAGCAGTAGCACACTGCGGCCACGAACCCGCGTGGCGCTTTAAGAACCGCGTTCCCCGCCTTAGCCGCTTGCGATCCGCCCGGGCGCGTAAATAGAATGATTGAGGGATTGCAATGCCATGACGCGACTTCTGGCCATCGACTGGGACCGACGCGAAGCCCGTTGCCTGTTGGCCAGCACCAGCGGCAGGAAGTTCCAGGTCCTTTGGGCGGGGGCGGCGCCGCTGGTCGATGTGGCCGACGCCGGAGGCGACTCGTACACCGACATCGGCGGCTCGCTGCGCGCGGCCTTGGATGAGCAGGCGGTGCGCGGGATGCGGACTTTGGTGGCTATCGACCGCGCCAGCGTGGACCTGATGACCTTCACGCTGCCGCCGGCCAAAGACGCCGAGCTGCCCGAGTTGGTCGCCCACCAGGCGATGCGGGAATCCCCTTTGGCCGGCGAGGATGCGGCGATAGATTTCACGCCCGTCACCGAGGACCCCACCGAACCGCGGCAGGTGATCGCGGCGGTGCTCGGGCCGCAGCAGTTCCGGCGTATCCAGCAGATATGCACGGCCGCCGGGGTCCGCCCGCGGCGGATCGTGTTGCGGGCCCTGGCCGCCGCCTCTTGTTATACCAACTACCTTCAGCCCGAGGCCGAAGAAGCGCTGATATTGGTCAACGTGCTGGCCGATGAGGCGGATCTTACGGTGCTGGCTGGCCGGCGGCCCGTGTTCCTGCGCACCGTGCGCCTGCCGGCCGGGCTTGACGAAGAGGGGACCGCTGCACGCCTGGCAGGCGAAATCCACCGCACGCTTTTGGTGGCGCAACAAGGCCCCCTGGCCGGACGGGGCGCCGATCGCCTGGTGCTTTTCGGCGGCCGCGACGAACATCCGCTGCTGGCCGCCCGCCTGGAAGAAGAACTCTCCCTGCCGCTGACGGTGGTCGATCCCTTCAAAGCCGCCGGGCTTGCCGGCAGCGTCGCCCCCGAACAGCCCGGCCGGTTCGCCGCCCTGGTAGGTATGCTCCGCGATGAGGCGGCTGGTCGACCCCACGCTATCGATTTCCTCCATCCCAAGCAGCCCCCGAAGCCTATCGACCGCCGCCGACCCATTCTGGCTGCCGCGGCCCTGGTGCTGGTGGTGCTTTGCGGCATCGGATATCACACCTATACGCAGATCGCCGATTTGGACGAGACGAACCAGGAACTGGCCGCGCAACTAGACGAACTCAACGCGCTGCTCAAAAAGGCTTCGGCCCAGAGGCAGCTCATCGAGGCGGTGCGACTGTGGAAAGCGGGCGAGGTCAACTGGCTGGACGAACTCCGCGACCTGTCGCTCCGCCTGCCGCCCAGCCGCGATGTGATCCTTTCCCGGCTTTCTATGACGCCTGGCCGGGCCGGCGGAGGCCAGTTGCACCTCAGCGGCCTGGTCCGCGATCCGCTGGTGGTTACCGAAATCGAGCGCCGGCTTCGTGAGGCCCAGCACCGCGACGTGCGCAGCCAACGCATCACCCCCCGCGAAGGCGAGGGATATACACGGACTTTTGAGATCTCGGCCACAGTCGTGCCCCGCACAAAAGACCAATACGCCGCGGCCCTCCAGGCCCTGGCCGGCCGTTGATCGCGCGACCCCGCACCTGCCTGGAGAACCCGTGATTCCCGCCGGCGGCTGAGGCCGCAGGCGATTGCTCGGACGATTCCCATGGCCGCTCGCACCGACTTCCAAAAATACCGGCAGTACGTGCTGGGGGCAATTTTCGGGCTGCTGCTGTTGTATTTCGGCGGCGAGTGGGTGTGGCAAAAAGTCGTGCGCCAGCCCATCGAGTCGCGCCAGACCAAGGCCGAACACCTTCGGCGCGAAATCGAAAAACGCCAGCTCGAACTAAAACGTACCCGCAAAGCCGCGCAAGAGCTGGCGACCTGGCAGTCGCAGTCGTTGCCGTCCAACCCCGAAATCGCCCGCTCGCTCTATCAAGCCTGGCTTCTGGAACTGGTGGGGCATGTCGGGCTGGACAACCCCGGCGTCGAGGTCCGGGAAGCCGCCGGGCGAAAAGGCTCATATATGGTGATTGCGGCTTCAATCCGCGGCCGGGGTACCGTGGAACAGGTAACCCAATTGCTGTACGAGTTCTACCGGGCTGGTCACCTGCACCAGATCCGCTCGCTGATTCTCACGCCGCTGAAAGAGGGCCGGCTGGAGGTGGCGGCCGAAGTCGAGGCCCTGGTCCTGCCGGGCGCGGACCGCGAAGACCGCCTGACCACCGTGCAGTCGGACCGGCTGGCTGGCCAGCGCCTGGAAGACTATCGCGTCATCGCCCAGCGGGACCTGTTCGGCACGGGGAGCCTGGCCGACCCGATCGAGCATACCTTGTTGACCGCCGTCAGTTACGTCGACGGCGTGCCAGAGGCCTGGTTCAGTGTGCGTTCCGGGCAGCGCCTGGTCAAGCTCTCTCCGAGCGAGCCGGCAAACGAGGGGGCGCCGGCCGACACCGATACACCGGCCGAAACGACCGTGGTTTTGGGCCCCGGCGAGAGTTTCCGCGTAGGGCAATTCACGGCCAAGGTGGTGCGGATCGACGAGGAGGACGTCATCCTGGAAAGCGAGGGCCGGCGCTTGCTGCTCACCATCGGCGAAAGCATCGCCGAGGCCGCCGTGCTGCCGCCGGAGTTCTGAAGGCCCTCCGGCGGCGGGCCAACTCTACTTGCTCCAGCGGCACGCGCCGGCCGGCAGCAGTCCACCCAAAAAAGATGGCGGCCGCCGCCGACCCACACGCTCGTCATTCCGCTTTGGCAGCCAGCGCGAACCAATCGACTTCCGGCTGGAATCGCTGCGAGCGCCATGCCACCTCGGCCAGTACGCTGTCTTGCCATCGGGCCTCCAGCTCGCCGCGATTGCTGGCCACACTGGGGTCGCCGGCCGGGTCGTGGCACTGGTTGAGAACTACGCCGGCCACGCGGAGGTCCGCCTGCCGATTGTTGAGCCCAGGCCAGGCGCTTGCCGCAAACAGGGTCAACAGGGTGTGGTTGATGGTGCCCAGCGCGTTTCGCGCCACGATGACCAAAGGGAGGGCCAAGTCGGCGGCCAAGTCGCCCACCAAGTCCTGTTCGCTTAAAGGCGACATCAGCCCGCCGACCCCCTCGACCACCACCACATCGCTTTGATCCCGCCAGAAGTTGAAGCCGGATCGCAGCAGGTGGGGATCGACTTGGCGGCCCTCTTCGTGCGCCGCTACGGGCGGGGCCAAGGGCGCAGCAAAACACTGGGGGCAGACCTGATCGAGCGACGCCGGCCGCCCCGCCGCCTCCCACAAGGCCACGGCATCGTCGGAAATCCACCGGGCGCCTTCGCGGCGGCAGCCGGTGGCCACCGGTTTGTACACCCCCACCCGATGCCCCGCCGCCCGCAATGCCCGGACGATCATCACCCCCACGTAGGTCTTCCCCACGCCGGTATCAGTGCCGGTAATGAAAAGGCCGGGCTGGCGTCGCCGCCCAAAGCCAAAAATCATGACCCATCCCCGGTTGGTTTTCGCACAACGGCCTGGCGAGGCGCTGTGGCCAAGCCCGCGGCCCGCATCTTAACCGCGCTTGGGGCACCGCACCAGTCCCGAGCCGGTGGCGCAGTAGAGGGGAAGGCTTGGAAACACCAGCCAGAAACCGTCGATTGACACTGCCGCGACCGGCACCCAGAATAACCGCGCCGGCTTCATACGGTGTTCCGGGAGCTGGCAGGGGCTGGGGAGTACGAAGACTGCCAGGCCCGCGGCGCATCCTATTGACCTGAAGCAGGAGAAATCGCCATGCGGTGGATCGAAGTGCATTCAGCGGCCACGTTCAGCCGGCGCCAAGTCCTACGCTATTCCGCGCTAGCCGGGATTGGCGTATGGACGAGCGCCAAGAGTTGGGGAGCACCGGCACCGAAGTCGCCCAACGAGAAGCTGAACATCGCGGGCATCGGGGTGGGGGGCCAGGGTGGGGCCGATCTGGCCCAGTGTGCCAGCGAGAACATCGTCGCCCTGTGCGATGTGGACGATCGGCGGGCGGCCGGTTCGTTCCAGCGATTCCCCAAGGCCAGGCGTTTCCGCGACTTCCGCAAGATGCTCGACCAGATGCACCGCCAGATCGATGCCGTGGTGGTGGGCACGCCAGACCACACCCACGCGCCGCCTTCGGTTCTGGCCATGAAGCTGGGCAAGCACTGCTTCTGCGAAAAACCGCTGGCCCACTGCGTGTGGGAAGTCCGCACGATGATCGAGACGGCCCGGCAGCACAAAGTAACCACGCAGATGGGCACGCAAATCCACGCTGGCAGCAATTACCGCCGCGTGGTGGAACTGGTGCAGTCCGGGGCCATTGGACCAGTCCGCGAAGTCCATGTCTGGCATCCGGTCGCTTATGGGGGAGGCGACCGGCCTAAAGAAACGCCCCCCGTGCCTCCCGAGTTGGACTGGGACCTGTGGCTCGGACCCGCCCCCTACCGCCCCTATCATCCCATTTATTTGCCGGGAGCTTGGCGAAGCTGGTGGGACTTTGGTACCGGCGGGCTGGGCGATTTCGGTTGCCATTACATGGACCTTCCCTACTGGGCCCTCGCCTTGCGGCATCCGACCACCATCGAAGCCGACGGCCCCCGCCCCATCCATCCCGAGCGCACCTCGCCCGGCTTGGTGGTCCGCTACGAGTTCCCCGCCCGAGGCGACCTGCCGCCGGTTACCATGACGTGGTACGACGGCGGCAAGCGGCCGCCCTTCCTGGCCGAACGCCAGATCCCGCAATGGAGCGCGGCGGTGCTGTTCATCGGCCAAAAGGGGATGCTCATTGCCGACTACGGCCAGCACAAGCTGTTGCCCGAGTCGCAATACGCCGGTTTCAAGCCCCCGGCGCCCACCATTCCCGAGTCCATCGGGCATTACAAGGAATGGATCGAAGCCTGCAAGACCGGCGGGCCCACCACCTGCAACTTCGACTACTCGGGCACCCTGGCCGAAACCGTGCTCCTGGGCATCGTTGCCTACCGTGTGGGGCAAAAACTCCAATGGGACCATGAGAAGCTCCAGGCCGTAGGCTGTCCCGAGGCCGATCGCTTCATCCGCAAGACCTACCGGCAGGGCTGGACGCTCGGATGAGCTCCGCGCCCCTGTGAGGCGCAAGCCTGCCAAAGGTCCGCTTTCACAGTGCAAAGCTCACGGTTCAAAGCTCAAGCCCCCCCTACCGGCAGCGAGTGCCCGAACCGGTATCCGGCAAAGGCCGAAAGCCCCCGAAAGGAACGAGGCCGCCACCGGGGCCGGCCAAGGTCAAACAGGTCCGCGCACCAGCCGGCTGCGCCGCAGGCCGTAGCACAAATAAAGGGCCAGGCCGGCCACCAGCCACAAGGCAAAGCGCACCCGGGCCACATCGGGCAGTCCCAAGATGAGCCAGTAGCACGCCCCTGCGCCCAACAGAGGCACCCAGGGGACGCCAGGGGTGCGGAACGGTCGAGGCCGATGGGGCTCCCGCTGCCGCAACACGATCACCCCCAGGCACACGAGGAAGAAGGCCATGAGGGTGCCGATGTTGCACAGGTCGGCCATTTCTTCGAGGCTGGCCAGCGCCGCCCCTGTGCCCACAAACAGGCCGGTCAGGACGGTGGCCACATGCGGCGTTCTCAGCCGGCGATGCACGCGCCCGAAAAAAGAAGGCAGCAGCCCATCACGCGACATGGCCATGAGAATCCTCGGCTGCCCCAACTGGAACACCAACAGGACCGCGGTATGGGCCACCACCGAGCCGAACGCTACAATGCCCGCCGCCCAGTCCTGGTCCACCACCCGCATGGCCACGGCAAGGGGCTCAGCCACGCCCAGTTCGTGCCAGGGGACCATGCCGGTCAGTACTGCCGCCACTACCACATAGATCAGGGTGCACGCGGCCAGCGAGCCGAGGATGCCGATTGGCAGGTCGCGGCGCGGATTGCGGCATTCCTCGGCGGTGGTCGATACCGCGTCAAAGCCGATATAGGCGAAAAAGACCATCGCTGCCCCCGTCTGGATCCCCGCCCAACCGTTCGGCGCAAACGGATGCCAGTTCTCCGGCTTCACATAGAACAGCCCCAAGAGCACGAAGAACCCCAGCACCGCCAGCTTCACCGCCACCATGGCCGCGTTGAACCACGCCGTCTCGCGAATGCCCAGCACCAGCAACGCGGTCAATACGGCGATGATTCCTGCGGCAGGCAGATTCAGAACCACCGGTACTCCCCAAACCCGCGGTGCAGCGGCCAAAAGCTCGGCATCGCCCAGCGCGGTGCGAAGGTCGGTGGCCAGGTACCGGGGTATCTCGATGCCAAACCCCCGCATCAATTCGCAAAAGTACCCGGACCACGAGACGGCCACGGCCACGTTTCCCACCGCGTATTCCAGGATGAGGTCCCAGCCGATGATCCACGCCACCACCTCGCCCAGCGTCGTGTAGGCGTAGGTGTAGGCGCTGCCGGAAATGGGGGCCAGCGAGGCGAACTCGGCATAGCATAGTCCTGCCAGAGCGCAGGCTGCGCCCGTGAGCAGAAAGGAGAGGACCAAGGCGGGGCCAGCGCCGGGCCTGGCTGCATCCCCCGCAGCCGCCGTCCCCACCAGAGCGAAAATCCCCGCTCCCACGATGCCCCCCACGCCCAGCATTACCAGGTCCACCGGCCCCAACACCCGCTTCAGTTGTGTGGAGGGAGCCTCGCGCTCGGCCAGAGCCTGTTCGATCGGCTTGACGCGGAAGGTCAACAGGCGCTCCAAGAAGCGGGACACCGGCCTGGGCGACATGCACTGGCCTTTGGCAGTCTTTGGTTCCCGGGGGCACGTGACGGAGCCCGGGGGACGGCTTGCCTTAGTTTCGTTGCGATCCGCCGCCACCGCTTTTCACAGCTTAGTTTCGTTGCGATCCGCCGCCACCGCTTTTCACAGCGCGGGCCGACGCGCCCGAGCCCGCCCCCTCACCATATCCACGCCCACCGCGGCGTCACCCCACCGCCTGCGCCCGCTGGCTCACGGCTTGCCCAGCATGAACCCCTTGATGAACCAGCCGTCTTGCTCGCTGATCACTACGGCACCGGCCGGCGACAGATGCCGCCGCACGTAATCGAACTCCGGCATCTTGCTCCCCTCGATCTCCTGTTTGCGACGCACCCCCTTAGTGCCCGGACCAAGGAGGGTGTTCAACAGCCGGCCCAAAAGCATCTCGCTTTCTGGCATCTTGCCCTGACGGATCAGTTCATAGGTGGGGCGGTAGGTTTCGTCGGTACGGTTGAAGATGGCGGCCGCATGCTCTTCCGCCGCGATCTTGCGCAGGGCCTTGTCCACGATCCGGTATTCCACGGTCTGTCCCAGGCTGGTCTTTTCGTCCGACTGCTGCAGCACTTTCTTGAGGAAATCGACATGCGAGGCCACCATCAAATGGCCGCGGGCCACCGTCATCGCCTGGTGGGGCAGCAACGGCTGCTGTTCCTCCCGCGGTTGCGGCTTGGCGGACCCCGCCGGCCCGATGGGGGGCAGATCCAGCGTTACTGAAGGCACCGACGATTCTTCGTGCGGCACCGCCTCCCAGATCGTCCGCTTGTGGCCAGGTACCGGCTCGGGATGCTGCCGCATCTCGGCATCGTTCTTGAATAGCTTGGTCAAAGCCCGGTCCACGGCGTCCTCGTTCTTGACCTCCACCGCAAACAGCAGCCGCTCGCTGGCGGTGGTAATGGGAAGCTGATAGTCGGTCAGCACGGAGATCCGCGGCCCCAGATAGGCGATAAGTTCGCGGCGGAGGTTGATCCGCGGGCCATCGCGGTCTGTCTCCAGCGACGCCAGGGTATCGGCCCACAAACCGGGCTCCCCCTCGCCATACAGTTCGTCGAACAGCGTCCCGAAGTTGTCGAAGGCGTTAGGCACATCGGCATAAAAAGAGGCGTAGGCTGCTACATCGCGTGGCACCCATGCGGGCGGTGCGAACTCTTTGGCGTTGGGAAACACCAGCATCTGCATCGCCAGGCGATACGGCTTGGGCGCGTACACCAAGGTACGATGGAAGATGTCGAACCCTTCGACCGCGAAATCAATGGAACCGCCTATCCCCTGAATGGCATCAAAACCCTGCTTGCGAAACACTTCGAGCATGGTCCGCTTGCGGCGGGGGCGGTCGCTCCGTTCGGCACTGGCCGCCTGAACCACCTCCATGTACCCCAGAGGCTGAATCCACCAACGAATCTGAGGCACCCCCTTGCCCGCATCCTTCTGGCAGCGCCGCATCACCGCCTGGAAAGCAGGCACGTCGGCCAAGGAAGAGCCTTTCTGGCCGGCCAGCCGGGCCACAATTCCCTGGATCACCCCCAGGTCGTCGCAGACGACCAGCATGTCCTCGCGCAGAAAATAGATGGCTTGGCGAGCACCGGCCGGCGCCCCAGGCGCATCACGCGGCGGGATGTCGTACACTACCAGGGTAGCCCCGGCCGACTGCACCTGACGCCGTTTGGCACCTTGCCGGGTCATGCCGGCCTCGACTTTTTTGAGCACGGCCTCCGCCTGGGGTTTATGACCCGTGATATCCGCCAGAATGGCAGTGGCGTGCTTGTGCTGGGCAGGCTGGATCGCCGCCACCGCCACTTCTCCTCCCGGAACCTCTCGAAGATCGTCGATCGTCAACCCCAGGCGCTCGTGCAACCGCGTCCACCGCTCGTCCAGTTGCCGCCGAAGATCCTCCACAAACGGCTTCATCACCGGATCTTTGGCCAACTGGCCTAGCTGGGTCTTCTCCCAATGGTCGGTGAGGACCTTGACATCGCTCACCGAAAGAAAGCCGCGGGTGGAATCGGGCAGCAGGTTTTCGGCAGCCCCCCGAGCAGGCCCGGCATTTCCCCCCAAGCATATGAAAACAATCGCGACAAACGCCCCCAGGGCTTTCCGTGGCACAGACATCCTCCTTCGCTCGGCGGGCCGACGTGAATACCAACTCCACCCGCTCCCCCAAAGAGTTTATATGCCCCTGAAGGGATATGCTAGCCCGATCTGGGGCCAAACTTGTGCCGCCCGATTTTCGGATTCGCTCACCCCGCCTTGGGAACCCATCGGTCTGGAGCCCGTGCTGATCCTTCGACCCTGAAACGTGTGAGGCGAGGAACCCGCGAACCCCCAGGGGGGCCAGGCCGCCCCTTGTTGGACCGCAGCCCTCTTGGCAAAATCGCATTATGCGCGCTTTCGATGGCGAGAGTCTCAGCCACGACCCCATTCACGGGTACATTCCGTTTACATCTTCCGCGGGGGTCAAGCCGCCAGAAGTGGCCGAACAGGATCTCATCGACCACCCCTGGGTTCAGCGACTTCGCCAGATTCATCAGCTACAGACTGCTTGGTGGGTGTTCCCTAGCGCGGAGCACACGCGGTTTCAGCACGTGTTGGGGGCCATGCACTTGGCCAGTCGGGCCATCGACCACCTGTTTCCAAGCCTTCAAGAGGTGTGCCCGGACGTGCCCAGCCGGGCTTACGTCGAGTCGCTCCTCCGGGTGGCGGCCTTGTTGCACGACGTGGGGCACGGCCCATTTGGGCACTTCTTTGATCAACATTACTTGGCCGACTACGGCCTGACTCATGAGACTGTGGGGGCCCATATCATCCGGCACGAACTGGGGGACCTGATCCGCCGCATTCGGCGAAATCCCAGGGGCGAACTTGCCGCGGGCGAGACGCTGGACCCGGATCAGATCGCCCTCCTCATAACCCGCCCCCGGGAAGGCGAGCCCGCCGCCATCCCCCACTGGCTGCGCCTGCTGCGAAGTCTGTTCAGCGGCCTATACACCCTTGACAATATGGACTTCGTGCTCCGCGATGCCTACATGTCGGGCTACAGCACCCGGGCCTTCGACCTAGACCGCCTGCTGCACTACAGCGCCTTCACGCCCCAGGGGTTGACCATCCACGAGCGGGGATTGTCGGCTCTGGTGCGGTTTCTCTCGGTTCGCGGAGAGCTTTTCCGGGCTATTTATTTCCACCGCACGGTGCGGGCGATCGATCTGTCGCTGGTCGAATTGTTCCACGATAGCAAACGGTTTTTGTTTCCGGGCCATCCGCTGGAGCATCTGGCCGAGTATCAGCAGTTGACCGAGTGGTCGCTGTTGGTTCGGGTCAGCGCCTGGCCGCGAAGCGCCGAGCCTGCCCTGGCCGCCCTGGGGCGGCGGTGGCAAGAGTTCTTGGCCCGCAAGGTCCGGTGGAAGATGGTGTGCGAGCGGACCATATTTTTCCGGCCAGGACAGGCCGAGCAGTCCACGGTGTTCGGCAACGAGCGTTTGTTCGAGGCGGCATTTCGCGAACAACTGCCGCCGCGCCTGCGGGACCTGCCCTTGCGGTTCGATGTGGCGCGGCACGTGCATCGGCCCGGTGCGCAGGCGCCGGCCGCCGGCCAGAACTTTTTGTTCGACGCCGGTACCGGACGCATCCGCAGCCTGGACGACCGGGAGGTGTTCCGCCAGCTACCGGCCAGCTACCGCATCTGCCGCATCTATGCCGAGGACCACCAGTACCAGGCGGAACTGGCCGCTGCCATGGACCGCCTGTTAGGCACCGGTACCGCAGACGACACCACGAATATGTAAGCCCCCCGCCAAGCCCGGCCTCCCACCCCATAGCCATCCAGTTCGGAGAGCCTCCTGCCATGTCCGGCGACCCCCACGGGTACGACAACCCCTTGATTCAGCGTTATGCCTCGGCCCGCATGAGCCGCCTGTGGAGCCCGCAGCGCAAGTTCAGCACCTGGCGCCGCTTGTGGGTCGCCTTGGCCGAGGCCGAAGCCGAGCTGGGCCTCCCCATCACCCCGGAACAGATCGCCGAGTTGCGGGCCCACGTGGAGGATATCGATCTGCCCGCCGCCGAACGCTACGAACGGACGTTGCGGCACGACGTGATGGCCCACGTGCACGCTTACGGCGATGCATGTCCCAAGGCCCGGCCCATCATCCACTTGGGGGCCACAAGCTGCTTTGTAACCGACAACACCGATCTGTTGCTGCTCCGCGAGGCCCTTCAGATCGTGCGCGAAGGCCTTGTGGCCACATTGCGGAGCCTTGCGGCCATCGCCCGAAAATACCGCGACCTGGCGTGCCTGGCCTTCACCCACCTTCAACCCGCGCAGCCCACCACTCTGGGCAAGCGGGCGTGCGTTTGGGCCTACGATTTCCTGCTCGACCTGGAAGAAATCGAGCACCGCCTGGAGGGCCTTAAAGCCCTGGGCTCTAAAGGTACGACCGGCACGCAGGCCAGCTTCTTGCAACTCTTCGGCGGGGACCACGCCAAAGTCCGCAAGCTGGATGAACTGATCTGCCAGAAGCTGGGGTTCGACGCTTCCTATCCGGTGACCGGACAGACCTACCCCCGGAAGATCGATTTTCAGATGCTGGCCGCCCTGTCGGGCATCGCCCAAAGCGCCCACAAACTGGCCACCGATCTGCGGATCTTGCAGCATCGCAAGGAGGTCGAGGAGCCGTTCGAGGCCGCGCAGGTAGGTTCTTCGGCCATGCCGTTCAAGCGCAACCCCATGCGGGCCGAACGAATCTGCGGGCTGGCCCGGTTTGTGATGAGCCTGGAATCGAGCCCGGCCATGACGGCCGCCACCCAATGGCTGGAAAGGACTCTGGACGACAGCGCCAACCGGCGGCTGGTGCTGCCCCAAGCCTTTCTGGCCATCGATGCCGTGCTCGTGCTGTGCCGCAACGTGCTCGACGGTCTGGTAGTCTATCCGCAGGTGATCCAGCGGAACCTGGAGGCCGAACTGCCTTTCATGGCCACTGAGAGCATCCTCATGGCCGCCGTGGCCGCCGGCGGTGACCGGCAGGAACTGCATGAGCGACTCCGCCGCCACAGCCAGGCCGCCGCTACCATGGTCAAACAGCAGGGGGTGGCTAACGATTTGTTGGATCGCCTGGCCCAGGACCCAGCCTTTGCGGCGGTGGACCTCGACGCCGCGATCCGCCCCGAAAAGTTCGTCGGCCGTGCGCCCCAGCAGGTCGATGAGTTCCTCCAGGAAGTACTGGAACCGCTTTTGGCCAAATATCCGGAAAGCATCGCCGGCCAGCAGGAAGACGAAGTTCGCGTTTGACCCTGGCGCCCGGCGATTGCGACCTCTGTTGCCCCTGGGGTTCCCGAGAGCCCGCGGCAAACAACCGGCCCATCACCCCCTTGCCCTACCGAGCAACGAGCGACCCTTCCGCTTTTGGGCCGATGGTGTATAATGCGGCCAAGTATCTGGGCAAGCGGAGGGCGGCCGAATTTTGCACGGCCGGTAGCAGGGGTACGAATTATGCCGCCGCGCGAACGGATGGTTCCTCTGTTCCCCATGTTCGACGACGAGCAGGTCCACGTGGCCTGCGCCGACAACCTCGCCTTCATGCGGCCGCTGGCCGATGAGTCCATGCACCTCATCGTTACCTCGCCGCCGTACAACATGGGCAAGTCCTACGAGCATCGCCGTGCCCTAGAGGACTATGTGGCCCAGCAGAAGGAGGTCATTGCCGAGTGCGTGCGACTGCTCCACCCTCGAGGATCGCTTTGCTGGCAGGTGGGCAACCACGTCCAAGGGGGCGAAGTTTTTCCGCTGGACATCGTGCTCTACCCCTTGTTCAAGGCCCAGGGTCTCAAACTCCGCAACCGGATCATCTGGCACTTCGGCCACGGGTTGCACTGCTCCAAGCGGTTCAGCGGCCGACACGAGACCATCCTCTGGTTCACCAAGACGGACGACTACGTCTTCAATCTCGATGCCGTTCGCATCCCGTCGAAGTATCCAGGCAAGAAACACTTCAAAGGCCCCAAACGCGGACAGCTTTCCGGCCATCCGCTGGGCAAGAACCCCTCGGACGTCTGGGACATCCCCAACGTCAAGTTCAACCACGTCGAAAAGACCATCCATCCCTGCCAATTCCCGATCGAGTTAGTCGAGCGGCTCGTGCTGGCCTTAACGAATCCGGGCGACTCGGTGTTAGACCCCTACATGGGCGTCGGCTCGGCCCTGATTGCCGCGCTCAAGCACGGGCGTGCGGCTTACGGCTGCGATATCGTGCCGAAATACGTGGAGATCGCCCAGCAGCGCATCGATCAGCTTCGCGCCGGTACACTTCGCATGCGCGAAATGGGCAAGCCGATATATGACCCAGCGCAGCCCAACGGGGGCCACTGATGAAGCTCGCCAAATACTACTCGCATCTCAATGGATGGGAATACTTGCAGGTTCACAAGCCGAGGCTTTGGCAGGAAATCAAGGAGGTGATTGAGTCCGTCGACGCCAGCCAGTGCCGGACAAAAGTCTCTAAAGAGAAAACCAGACGGGGCGAGCAACTTTATTCGCCTATAGCCCTCAATCCAAAGTTCCGTGAGGGTTTCCGGGCGCGGGGCTGGCAGGAATCACGGGTGAGCTATTGGGTCACGGACGACGAAAAACTGATCCGCAAGACCATGCATTGGAATGCTGAGGAGCAGGAGGCCGCAATCAAGATTGCAAGATTCCGAAGGAGCGACCCGCCGCGCGCAGAACGGTCAGGCGGGTGCGTGTTCACGGCCCGCCGGCCTTCCTCTGCGGGTTACTGGCCCTGGTAGCCGGGCTGGAGCCAGCGCGGCTTCCATTCCGGAAGATCGGAAGCGGACGGAACTGCCGCACTTTGGGCCACCGCGCCGGTGGCGGAGCCAAACAGGGCGGCGGCCGGAGGCCGCTCAAAGTTCGCCTGCTCCCCCGCGGTGGAGACCGTGGCGGCAATTCCCGTTGATGCGGCCAAAGACTGGCCGTTGGCCCGCAGGTGGCGAATGAACTCGGCCGATGCCCGGTCGAGGACCACGATTTCGCTGGGCGCCTCGGGCTTGTCGCGCTGCCGGATAACGCAGATGATTTCGGCTCCTTGGGCCCGGCGGCGTTGGATTTCAGCCAGCGTGGCTTTTTCCTCGGGCGAGAACCCGGATGGCAGTGCGCCCACCCCGGGACTCGGCTGCGGCGCGGGTGCCGTTTCCACGGCCGTGTGCGCAGGCGCGGCTTGGACGGTGTCTCGAACCAGGTCGGTCGGGCGCACGATTTCCTCCGAGGGTGGCATCTCTTTGGGCAAATGGGGCGGAACGACCGCCACCATGGGGCCCGCCGCTGCCGGCGCATCGGGAGGCTGGTGGTACACGAACGCCAGGTTCGCGCGGTCCAACTCTTTGTGGATGGCCTCCAAAGCCGCGTAAAACCCCTCCTTCTCCTCCGGCAACGCGGCATTGCACACGCCGACTACGAACCCCTCGGCGGTGAAGAGGCCACCACCGCTTCGGCCTTCGACCGGCAGCCCCGTGGCGGTCAGGTTCGGAGGTCCCAGAAATCGGTCCAATGCGGTGATCACCCCGGCACGGACCGTGGGCGGCGCCCCGCCGTCGCAGCCGGCGCTGTACACCCGGGCCCCTTTGACCAAACGGTAGTGGGGCGGAGCCACGCGGGCCGGCCGCACCGCCATGGCCGGCCGAATGCTCACCAGGCCAAGATCGCTGTCGGCATCGAAATGCACCAGAGTTCCCCGAACTTTCTCTTCGGCACGCGGGGCGAAAATATCGACTTCTATAAGTCCTTGGCCCTGCGACTCGCGGAACAAATGGCCGCACGTAAGCACCAGGGCCTCGCCCCGGCGAGCGTCGATAATGGTCCCCGAGCCGCACGACTGGCCACCGGCGTGTTTTACGCGGATCCGCACGGTGGCCGCGATCATGTCGGCCTCGGCCGGCTTGTCGCCAGCAGGGGGCGTTCGATCTGGATTGAGCATACGCCAGCCGGGCACGGGGGACCGGGCGCTGCCTGTCTCGGGGGTTCCGCCCGAGGGGCCCAAGAGGTCCACTAGCGCCGGGCTGCTCCGCACGGGGGGCAATTGGCCACCGCCAGCCGCCGGCACCGAGGATCCCTCCGCCTCGCCACCAGCTCCGGCGGGTTGCCCAAGCGTCAGCATGCGTTCCAACTGGCTTTCGCTGGCCATGCCCACCTGCCGGGCAACCTCCCGGCCATTGACCAGCATCACAAAGCAGGGCACGGCGGTAACGCCGAACTGCGCTGCCGTGCCTGGTTCGCGGGAAACATCGATGCGCCGGATGGGATGCCCCTTGGCCGCCAGCCGCTGGGTCACCGGCGCCATCTGCCGGCAAGGGCCGCAAGATTCGCTGTAAAAGCTGAGCAAAACGCGCTCTTCGCCAGCGGAGAGCACCAGCCCCAATGCCAGGGCATACACTGCGACCATCGCGTCCGCCTCCTGCGACCGTGGCGACCAGAAGAGGTTTGCGGGCGACCTCCCTGTCGCCTTCAAAGGCAAGCTGCGCGGCAGCGGCCGATCCGAGGGCACCGCTTGGCCCTGCCGGCTGGGCCCCAGCACAAAGCGCAATCCTGCCTTGCGGGAATCGTAAGTTTCGCTTGGGGCCTCAACCACGCGTCCCGGGAGCCGGGCGAACTGCGGGAACCCGACACCCACGACGCCAGGCAGACCCTTCCACACTCGCAAAGCCGGCATTGTGCCCACAGGGGCCAGTTGTGGCAATCGCAATTTTCGGATTCGCACCCCGGCATACCTCTGCCGGGTGGAGAGCAGTCGTCACCGAAGCCGGCTTCTGCGGCCTTCCGGGAAGAGGCCATACCCGCTTCAGCAAGGCGGCGCCGCCCTGACGGCCGATCCCCAGTTGTGCGAGGCGGCAAGAAAGCTCCGCGGCGAAGCAGGCCCCAGGCGATTGGCCCCAGCGAAGCGGCGGCGCTATACTGGCGCAGCGCCGCGCGCGGCGCGGACCCGAGGCTGATGCGGAAGTTGCTGGAGTCGTTACCATGCGGCGAAGAAACTGGGTGGCGGTTTTTCTTTTCACGGTGATCCTCGCAGGCGAACTTGCCGCGGGCGAGGATGGGCGGGGGCTGCCGGCCGCAAGGCCGCGCTGGAAACATCTGACAAGCCACCGGGGCGAGTTGCCGGTCCCCCCGGCGGGCAACCAGCAGACGGGGACGATCGTGGCCGACTTCGATCGCGACGGCCGCTGCGATTTCATGCTCACCGAGCGGACCAAAGCGCCCTCGGTGGTGTGGTACCGCCCGCAGGCCACTGGCTGGGCTGTATACGTGGTCGATGGCGATCGGTTGCCTCTGGAAGCGGGGGGCACATCGTGCGACGTGGATGGCGACGGCGACGCGGACCTCTTGGCGGGTGAAGATGGAAGCGGCAGGAATGTTTACTGGTGGGAAAACCCCAGTCCCCGCTTTGACCCTGCCAAGCCCTGGACCCGCCGCGCCGTGAAGAACTCGGGCGCCAACAAACACCACGATCTGATTACCGGTGACTTTCTGGGCACCGGCAAGCCGCAACTGGTGTTCTGGAACCAGGGGGCCCGGAGCCTGTATCTCGCCGAAATTCCCTCCGATCCGCGGGGCACCCAGCCTTGGCCCCGAGTGGAGATCTATCGCTGGGAATCCGGCCGGGAGCACGAGGGGCTTGCTGCGGCCGATATCGATGGCGACGGCAAGGCGGACATCGTCGGCGCTGGCCGGTGGTTCAAGCACCGCGGGGCCTATCGGTTCGAGCCCCTAGTGATCGATGACACCCAGCGGTTTACCCGGGCAGCGGTGGGGTGGCTCAAACGGGAGGCGGCCCACCCCCAGGTCGTGTTCGTGGCGGGCGACGCAAAGGGACCGTTAAAGTGGTACGAATGCCAAGGCGACCCCGCGGCCGGAGCCCCCTGGGCCGGGCACAACTTGCTAGACCGGGAGGTGGTCCACGGGCACACGCTCCAGGTGGCCGATGTGGATGGCGATGGAGCCCAGGACATCTTCTGTGCGGAGATGGCCCAATGGTCGCGGGACAGAACCGACCATCCGGGCGCCACGGCCTGGATTTTATATGGTGACGGGCAGGGCGGTTTCCGCTGCACCGAGTTGGTCCGGGGCATGGGATTTCACGAGGGGAAGCTGGCCGATCTGGACGGCGACGGCCGGTCGGACATCCTCAACAAGCCGTACACCTGGCAGGCACCGCGGGTCGATATTTGGCTGCAATTGCCCGCAGCCGGCCGAATAGCGCGGTAGCGCCAAAGCAGCGGAGTGTGCCACTGCTTGCCGTAAGGCAAGCCGTGCCGCCGGGCTGGCCAGGCACTGCTTCTGACGAAGCAGTGGCACACGCTTTTAGACGCCCGGCTCGCCAGGGGGAGTGTGCCACTGCTTGCCGTAAGGCAAGCAGTGCCGCCGGGCTGGCCAGGCACTGCTTCTGACGAAGCACTGGCACAGGGCGATGCTGCACGGGTGCAGCCGCTTAGCCAGTTGATCCGCGCGGCCAGCGTGCTACCATAGACAGACCGCAAGTGCAAAGGAGATATACGAATGACCAAATTCTTTCCCAAGTGGCTCACGATTATCTGGGCCGTGGTGTTGGCGCATGTCGGGGCAGCAGTTGCCCGCGGCGCCGATTGGCCGCAATTCCGTGCCGACGCGCAGCGGAGCGCAGTATCGAGCCAATCGCTGGCTTCGGAACTCCGCTTGTCGTGGATCCGACGCTTTGGCACGCCTCGGCCCGCTTTTCCGGCCGAGGTCCGCCTGGCCTACGACGCCACCTATGAACCCGTGGTAGCTGGCGGGACCGTGTTCGTCCCCTCGATGGTTACCGACAGCGTAACCGCTCTGGATTTGCAGACAGGGGAGGTGCGGTGGCGGTTCTATGCGGACGGGCCGGTCCGCTTCGCACCGGTGGTGTGGGAGTCGGGGGTTTACTTCGTTTCGGACGACGGTTTTCTGTACTGCGTGAGCGCGGCCGACGGGTCGCTGCGGTGGAAGTTCCGGGGGTTGCCGCCGGGACGCCGCGATCGCAAGCTGCTGGGCAGCGGCCGGCTGATCTCGCTGTTTCCGGCGCGTGGCGGACCGGTGGTGCACGAAGGCGTGCTCTACTTCGGGGCCGGGATCTGGTCCAAGTACGGAGCCGGCGTGTACGCCTTGGATCCCCGTTCGGGAAAACTGCTTTGGGCCAACACCGACAGCAATCAGATTCCCAAGGCCAACATGGACCACGGGGTGGCCCACCTGGCGGGGATCGTGCCCCAGGGCTACTTGGCCGTGGTCAACAATACGCTGGTGGTTCCCTGCGGTGCGCAGTTGCCGGCGTTCTTCGATTTGAAGACCGGAACTCTGGGGCCCTATACCATGGGCTGGGGCGGGCGCAACGGCCTGCCCAAGGGGACTTGGTTCGTTGCGGGCACGCGACGGTTCTTGAGCCATGGGGGCGACCTGTACGACATGAGCCGCCTCAACGATGAGCGGTTCGACGAGCGATCGACCGAAGGCCCTTGGCGGGTGAATTTCAAGCCCCTGCTGTATCCCGGCGGGTTTACCCGCGTGTGGATCGATCCGACGAATCAGAAGGACCTGGGCGACTTCGACCAGCCGGTGCTGGCCGGGCAGGTGATGTACACCGGCGGCGAGACCCTCCGGGCTTATGACCTCAGCCAGATGAAACTCGAAGACCGCCGGAAGATGCCGGTTCCGGCCGCGCGCCGCACCGACACGTATCCCGACAAGTGGCAGATGGCGTGTCCGGTGCTGTGGGAGCTTCCTACCAAGCTGAGGCCGCAGCTTTTGGCGGGCAGGCATCTGTATCTGGCCGGCCCTGGAACGATCGAAGCGGTGCGGATTCCCCAGTCGGGCGAGGCACCGCAGGTAGTGTGGCACACGGCGATTGAGGGGACGCCCCACCGCATTTTGGCCGCCGACGGCCATCTGCTCGCGGTAACCCGCGAAGGCACGCTGTTGGCATTTGCCGAGCACCCCGTGTCCAAAGACGGCAAGCCGGTGGTGCATGACCTGCCCAAGCCGCCCGCCGAGGTCCGGGACCACTTCAGCCAGCAGGCGGCCGACATACTGCAGATTGCCGGGGCACGCCAAGGGTATGGCCTGGTACTGGGCCTGGGCACGGGGCGCCTGGCCGAGGAACTCGTGCGACAATCCGGGCTGCACCTGATCGTAATTGACCGCGACGCCACGAAAATCGACCAACTCCGCCGTAGGTTCGACCAGGCGGGCTGGTACGGCACCCGGGTAAGCGCGCTGGTAGGCGAGCCCCTTTCATTTCCATTGCCGCCGTACTTGGCCGACCTGATTGTTACCGAAGACGAGGCGGGGCTTTCGGCCGCACTGGAAGCTAAAGGGGTTGAGGCCCTTGTCACGCCTTTGCACCCGTATGGGGGAACGGCTTGCCTGGCGCTGCCCGAGGCGGCCCGCCACCGCGTGGCACGTCAGGCGGGGGAGATGAAGCTGGCCGGCGTGGCGGCGCGCCAGGCCGGCCGCTGGCTGGTCTTGGCCCGGCCTGGCGGAGTGCCCGAATCGGGCCAATGGACCCACGAGGAGGCGGATGCGGCCAACAGCGGGGCTTCGCAGGAGATGGCCGCTGCCGCGCCCTTGGAACTGCTCTGGTTCGACACCCCGCGCCGCTGGATCAAAGAACCCCGCCGAACGCTGGTGAGAATCTGCGCCGGCCGAATGTTCCTCAAAGGCGATAAGCTGGAGGCCGTGGATGTCTATACCGGCCGGCGACTGTGGGAGGTTCCCCTTCCTTTCAGCCCGAGCACCGACCGTTCCGCCGACCAGCTCGTGGCGCTTGCGGACGCCGTGTACTTGGCCGCCGGCCGGGTTTGCTTGGTGCTCGACCCGGCCACGGGCGAGACCAAAGGGCGAATCGAGCTGCCCGAAGATCTCGACCGGCCCTGGGCCAACCTCCGCGTATGGGACCGCTACCTTGTGGGCCAAAGCGGCTCGCAGGTGGTGTGCTTCGATCGGCACACGGCCAAATTGCTGTGGCGATTTGCGTGTGGACGCAATACCCTGAGCATTGCCGTGGGCGGCGGCAAGGCGTTTTGCTCTGAGGTGAGTGTTCAGCCTTGGGGTAAAGCCGCGGGAGGGATGGCCAAGACACGGGCCATCGACTTGGCTCGCGGTGGCCTCGTGTGGGAGACCAGCGGCGGCGGCGAGGTGCGGTACAGTGCCGCCTTGGACGTGGTGGTGGCGGGCTTGGGCATTTACCGGGCTGCGGATGGCATGCGCCTGGCCTCGCTGCCTGAGCCCGAGGTCAAGCCGGGTAAAAAAGTTTCGGCCGAGAATCTTCCCCGGGCGCTGGCGCTGGTGAACGATAAAGTGCTTTTCGGCACGGCGGAGAGTTTCGCCGAATACGATCTCCGCACGGGCAAGCCACTGGGCAAGCCCACGAGTTGGACCCGCCGGGGGTGCACGGTACCCCGGGCCAGCTACCGCCTGCTGACCACGCGGGTGCTGGGCAACGCGGCGTGCATCGATCTGGCCTCCCGTCAGGTCATCACCTTCTGGAACGTGCGGGCCGCGTGTTCCAATAACTTGTTCCCGGCCGAGGGACTGTTGAACATGCCCAGTCTGACCGGCGGTTGCACGTGCAATTACCTGCCGGTGTCGCAGGCGTTTGTAGCAGCGGGGACGCTGCGGTACGAACTGCCTTGATGAGTTCCCACCGAGCGCCGGCGGTATGCGCCTTCCGACTCGGCAGGCAGAGAGCGCGGCTGCGGCAGGGGCCGCATTCATGCGTTGCGGCACGCGACGCTCCGGCTTGCACCTGCCAGGCGGTGGGTGAAAAGCCGATGGGTAAGGCCCTCGCCGCGTCCGGCCTACGGCCGCTAAGGGGCTGCTCCCTGCCGCGAGGCGGCGGCGACGCTGCCCGGACGCCAATCGACCAGGCGCAGCTCGACGCTTCGCCGCCCGGCAAACACGTTGATCATGGGGCGGTATGCCACGTCGAAGGGTTGGCAGCTCTGGGTCAAAGGGTGGGCCCAATCGCTGGCACCGAAGGCGATCGCCCGTAAACAGACCTCGTGTTGGACGAGTTCCATGGCCAAATGCCGGCCGCCGTTACCGATGGTGCGAGGCGGCCGGGCCAGGCGCACGCCGGTGGTACACAATAGTGGCCGGGGGTTGCCCTGGCCGAAAGGAGCCATCCGCTCCATCTGTTCCACCACCGCCAGGGTCAGAGCGCTCAAGGGAGTTTCGGTATCGATCACCAGTTCGGCGGGCTGGTGCATGAAGTTGGCATGCTCGGCGGCGTACTCCAGGATGGCCGCGCGGAAGGCGGGAAATTGCGATTCGGCGATAGTCAGCCCGGCGGCCGCGGCGTGGCCTCCGTGCCGCAGAAGATATTCGGCACAGGCCTCCAGCGCCGCGTGCAGGTGGAAACCGGGCACGCTCCGGCCGGAGCCCACCCCCGGCTTGGTGCCCAGCGGGTCCCAGGCGATGAGAATGGCCGGGCGCTGGAACTTTTCGGCCAGCCGGCCCGCAACGATGCCAATGACCCCCACGTGCCAGCCCGGATGGCCCAGCACCAAGACGGCGTCGCGCTGGGGATCGAACTCTTTTTCGGCCAGTTCCAGGGCCTTTTGGTAGATGCCTCGTTCCAAGGTTTGGCGGCTGGCATTGAGTTTATCGACGTATTGGGCCAGTTCCAGAGCGCGGTCGCGTTCGTCGGTCAACAGCAATTCGACGGCCAGTTGGGCCTGGCCCAAACGGCCTGCGGCATTCAGGCGCGGCCCGAGGAGGTAGGCCACGTCTTCGGAATCGGGTTCGGCCTTGGAAATCCTGGCAATCTCGAGCAAGCTGCTCAGCCCCACGCCCGCCGCTTCACGGAGGCGTTTCAAACCTTCGGCCACCAGGATGCGGTTTTCGTCCACCAGCGGGACGACATCGGCCACGGTGCCCAGGGCGGCCAATCCCACCGCTTGCACCAAGAGTGTCCTCATGGCCGGGCTCACCCGTCGCTGGCCGCTGGCCAACCGGGCCAGCGCCCATGCGAGCTTCAACGCCACCCCGGAACCGCTCAATCCGCCAAACGGATAGGGCCTGCCAGGCAAGCGCGGATGCACGATGGCTGCGGCCTGGGGAAGACGCGGCCCGGGCTCGTGGTGGTCGGTAATGACCAGTTCGATGCCGCACTCGCTGGCCACCGCGGCCTCTTGAGCGCTGGCAATCCCGCAATCAACGGTCACGAGCACTTCGATCCCTTGAGCTGCCAGGCGCCGGATGGCATCTTCGTGCAATCCGTAGCCCTCATCGATGCGGTGGGGCACGTAGTACCGCACCTGCCCGCCCAAAAGACGAATGCATGCCACAAGGACCGCGGTCCCGGTGATCCCATCCACATCGTAGTCGCCGTACACCGCAATGCGCTTGCCGGCCTGAATGGCGGCGTGAATCCGCTCGGCGGCGGCCGCGCAACCCGGCAGCGCCTCCGGGGGGCGCAGGTCGGCCAAGCGAGGATCCAAAAACTGGCGAGCCTGTTCGGGATCGTCCAGGCCGCGGCAGACGAGCAGTTCGGCTAAGACGGCAGGGATACCCGCCCGGCGCCGCAGCACCTCGATGCGCTCCGGCTGGTGCGGCAAAATCCGCCACCGCTTGGGCATAATCCTTGCCTGCTAAGCGCGGCCCCGGCGACCGCGGAAATCGAAAACCTACTTCTTCTTCTCCACGTGCATCGTGTGTTTGCGATCGCGGGAGCAGTATTTCGAAAGGCGGAGCTTTTCGCCCCCGGGTTTCCGGCGAAGCACGTAGTTGAGTTCACCGCATTCCTCGCAGGCGAGAAACACCACCTCGGCCTTCTTCTTCTTGCCTTTGGTCGCCATGACTGTGGACGGGGTAGGTGCCAAGAGTTCCAGCATTCGGGCAGGGCCGCCAGCCCGCCCCACGACAAGGCTACATTCTACCCAAGCGATGGCACTTGGGAACGGGGCGCTGCGGGCATGGCGGGCTTCTGGTTCGCGGCGCCTGGGATTTCTGCCGGACCCGCGCTCCTCGCGTGGCCGCCCCTCCCTGGGTGGCAATTGTACTCCCCCTGCTTGACGCTTCCTCAGGCCGCCGGTAAACTTTTCTGTTTTCGTTTCGACTCGAAACCGGCTCCGGGAGGCCCGGGGGAATCGTACAAGCGATTTCCGGCCGGGTGCCGACGCTTGTTTTCTGTACTTACCTGCGCGAGGGATCGACGATGGCCCAGAAGAAGAACGCTTCGTCCACGACTCGGGAGAAGACGCCGCGCCGAAAGGCCGCCAAGTCTGCCGGGAAAAAGTACGTGTACTTTTTCGGCCCGGAGGGCACCGAGGGCAGCGCCGAGATGCGGGACCTCTTGGGGGGCAAGGGGGCGAACCTGGCCGAAATGGCCCGCGAACCCCTGAAGCTGCCCGTTCCCGCCGGCTTCACCATCTCCACCGAGTACTGCAACGTGTACCTTCAAGGCGGCCGGGTCTTCACCGACGAACTCAAGCAGCAGGTAGCCGAAGCCTTGGCCAAGGTCGAAGCCTGCATGGGCATGAAGTACGGCGATCCCAAGAATCCCCTTTTGGTCTCCTGCCGCTCGGGGGCACGCCGCTCGATGCCCGGCATGATGGAGACCGTACTGAACGTCGGCCTGTGCTCGAAGACCATTCCGGGGATGATCGAAAAGACCGGCAATCCGCGGTTCGTGTACGATGCCTATCGCCGGCTGATCATGATGTACTCCGACGTGGTGATGGAGAAGGCCGAAGACATCGAACCCCCCGAGGGCAAGGGCATCCGCGTGCAGCTTGAGCACATCATGCACGATCTGAAAAAGGCCAAGGGGTATGCTTCGGACACGGACCTGACGGCCGAGGACCTGAAGCACCTGTGCGAACAATTCAAGCAGAAGGTTAAGGAGGTGCTGGGGCGGGAGTTCCCCGACGACCCCATGGAGCAACTCTGGGGAGCCATCGGCGCCGTGTTCAAGAGCTGGAACGGCAAGCGGGCCGTCTCCTATCGCCGCATCGAGGGCATTCCCGACGACTGGGGCACCGCGGTTAACGTGCAGGCCATGGTGTTCGGCAACATGGGCAACACCTCGGCCACCGGCGTGGCGTTCACCCGCAACCCCGCCACGGGCGAGAACAAGTTCTACGGCGAATGGCTGGTCAACGCCCAGGGCGAGGACGTGGTGGCCGGCATCCGCACGCCCAACCCCCTCAACGAGGACACCAAGAACGAGCAGAACAAGCACCTGCCCTCGTTGGAAACCGAGATGCCCGAGCTGTACCGCCAACTGTGCGATATCCGAACGCGGCTGGAGAACCATTACCGCGACATGCAGGATATCGAATTCACCATTCAGGAGGGCCGGTTGTATATGCTGCAATGCCGGGCGGGCAAGCGCACCGGCACGGCAGCTTTGAACATGGCCATGGATATGCTGGCCGAGAAGGGCCCCGATGGCAAACCCTTCATCGACGAAGCCACGGCGGTAATGCGAGTGGAGCCGGCCCAACTGGATGAACTGCTGCACCCCATCGTGGACCCGGCCGAGGAGAAAAACCACCAGCCCATCGCCACCGGTCTGCCGGCCGGGCCCGGCGGGGCCGTGGGCCAGATCGTCTTCACCTCGCAGGATGCCGTGGACTGGGCCCGCCAAGGCAAGTCGGTCATTCTAGTGCGCGAAGAGACCAACCCAGAGGATGTCGAAGGGATGCGGGCGGCCAAAGGCATCCTCACCGCCCGCGGCGGCATGACCAGCCATGCCGCCCTGGTGGCCCGCGGCTGGGGCAAGTGCTGCATCGTCGGCGCCGGCGAGGTAAAAATCGACCTCCAGGCCAAGTCATTCACCGTCGGCGGCAAAACCTATCGCGAAGGCGACGTGCTGACCCTCAACGGTACCCGCGGCCGGGTGTATGCCGGCGCCCTGAAGATGATCGACGCCACCGAGAATGCCCGCCTGGCCGAATTCATGAAGCTGGTCGACAAATTCCGCAAGTTGGGCGTACGCACCAATGCCGATACGCCGCAGGATGCCAAGCTAGCCCGCGACTTCGGGGCCGAGGGAATCGGGCTGTTCCGCACCGAGCACATGTTTTACGGCGAGGGTTCGGACGAACCCTTGTTCATCCTCCGCAAAATGATCCTCTCCACCACGCCCGAGGAACGCAAGAATGCGGTGGATGAGCTTTTCCCCTACGTCAAGCGGGATGTCAAAGGCACTCTGGAAGCCATGGACGGCTTGCCGGTGACCATCCGCCTGCTCGACCCGCCGTTGCACGAGTTCGTGCCCAAAGACCCCGCGCCCAAGGCCGAGTTGGCCAAGGCCCTGGGCATCTCCGTCGAAGAAGTCGAAAAGCGGGGTGACCAGCTCCACGAAACCAACCCCATGATGGGCCATCGGGGCGTACGCCTGGGCATCACCTATCCCGAGGTGACGGAGATGCAGGTCCGCGCCATCCTCGAAGCGGCCGCGGAGCTGAAAAAGGCCGGCAAGAACCCCCGGCCCGAACTCATGGTGCCCGTAACCTGCGACGTCGCCGAACTGGACGTGACCAAGGTCATTTTCGACCGCGTCAAGGCCCAGGTGGAAAAGGACTTCGGCGTGACGCTGGAATGTCCGTACGGCACGATGATCGAGATTCCGCGGGCGTGCTTGCTGGCCGATCAGATGGCCCGCACCGCCGAGTTCTTCTCCTTCGGCACCAACGACCTGACGCAGATGGGTTTTGGCTTCAGCCGCGACGATATCGCTGGCTTCCTGCCCGATTACCTGAAGCGGAAGATCCTCAAAGCCGACCCGTTCCAGACCATCGACCAGGAAGGGATTGGGCAGTTGATTCGCATGGCGGTGGAGAAGGGCCGGGCGACTCGCAAGGATCTGAAGATCGGTATCTGTGGCGAACAGGGGGGCGACCCGGCATCGGTGGAGTTCTGCTACAAGACGGGGCTGAACTACGTCAGTTGCTCGCCGTTCCGGGTACCTATCGCCCGTTTGGCTGCCGCCCAAGCGGCCATCAAAGCTGAAAAATCCAAGAAGGCGTAGTGTAAACCCCCTATTGCGACCGCCAGCGCCCAGTGTGCCACTGCTTGCCGCAAGGCAAGCAGTGCCGCGTGGGGGCCAACCACAGGCACTGCTTCTTACGAAGCAGTGGCACACACCGACTCGGCTCGCCAAACGCCGTGTGCTACTGCTTGCCGCAAGGCAAGCAGTGCCGCGTAGTGGCCAACCATACGCACTGCTTCTTACGAAGCAGTGGCACACACCGACCCG
>Ga0315298_1001338_pt1 | contig 45716 bp, 40 predicted proteins | sample WHS_1_MG_FD_203077 | JGI IMG/M metagenome (GOLD analysis project Ga0315298, IMG submission 203077) | Extremophilic microbial mat communities from Washburn Hot Springs, YNP, Wyoming, USA - WHS_1_MG | ecosystem: Environmental > Aquatic > Thermal springs > Hot (42-90C) | place: USA: Wyoming...
GTGAGGACGAACCCGGCACGGAGTTGATGGGTTTAGAGGATCCGGAAGCCACGGCGATGATTGCGGAGGAAAATAAGGGCATTCGCGTCGGCGGCGAAAATGCGCCCGCCTACATCGGCTTGACCAGCAGCTTGCCGCCAGAACGTCACATCGAAGGCTGGTTGACCGGCAAGGCACTGGACTATCTGGGCCAACGCCCGGCCAGGGACAATCGGCCGTTTTTCCTCTACTTATCGTTCAGCAAACCCCACGCCTTGCTGAACGTGTCAGCAAAATATGAGGCCCTCTATGATCTCCGCGACATCCAGCTTCCGGAAACCCCGGTACCGTTGGAGCGATTGGACGATCATTACATCCAGCCGCGGAACGTCGCCGAGTGGCGCGCGTGGCGGGAAAACTACACCGTGGAGGAACGGAAGCGGAGCATCCTGCGTTACTACGCCGCGTGTTCCTACGTTGACGACATGTTTGGCCGGGTGATCCAGAAACTGGACGCGCTGGGCGAACTCGATAACACGTTGATTGTTTTCACCTCCGACCATGGCGAATCGCTGGGCGAGCGGTACCGCTTCAGCAAATACAGTCTTTACGAAGCCAGTGTGCGCGTGCCGCTGATTCTGGCCGGGGCCGGTATCCCGGCGGAGCGACACGGGACTGTTGACCCTCGTTGTTGCGCGCTGATTGATCTCATGCCGACACTGCTGGCGACAGCGGGATTACCGGCGGATGTGAGGCTGGCCGGCTACAACTTGCTCGCGCCGCCGGCCACAATGGGGTCGTTTTGCGAGTTGCACGGCAGCGGTTATCACGAAACGGAGAAAGCCCCCGCCGTCATGTGGCGGACGCCCGAATGGAAATTAATCCTGTATCTTCCCGGTGAGTTTCGCCAGCTCGACGCCCGGCTCAATGAATACCGGGGTGAGCTTTATCACCTCAAGGACGATCCTCTTGAATGCCACAACCGCTACGATGACCCCGCCTGTCTGAAAGTGCGCGACCAACTGACGCGCCATCTGTTGTTGCACATGACCATTGCCGCCAGCCGGTTCCCGCGGCCTTATTCTTATACGGACATTTACTAATTCGGTTTTGCAAGATTTGCAACGCGACCTGTTTCGCGGGGAACTCCACCAGCGCATCGTTCGGCGGCATCCGCTCCTGCAACTGGCCGATCAGATTCACTGGGAAGAATTTCACGCCGCGTTCGCGGCGGGCAGCGATACGCCAGGCGTGCCCCCCACAATTCTTCAATGGTGGCAGTGTCGAGTTGTACCCCTCATCATCTGCAATGACCGGGGGGTTGGCGAGTCCAGGGCCGAAACAGGAAAGCCCAGCAGGCACTGGCACTGGCAGGACAAAGCCGGGAATGCAGGCATCAGTTATCCAATCCTTCACCCTGAAGCCGGGGCCATAACATTCTTGCCGAACACGAGCCGTTTCGCTACCGTTACCGCCGGATGACGCCACTGGAAACACAACTCGAATCGTTTCGCGCCGAGGCGCTGGCCGCGATCGCCGGGTGCGCGGATCTGCCGGCATTGGTTCAACTCAAAGCCAAATACATCGGCACCAGCGGCGTGGTAACCGGGGCGTTGAAGATGCTCGGCAGCCTGCCGAAAGAAGACAAACCGCGCGTCGGGAAACTGGCCAACGAAGTGAAAAGTGCGCTGGCGGCGGCATTCGCGGCCCGGCAGGAGGAACTCGAAGCAAAAACCGCCGCCGGGCCGGCGTTGGACACCACCTTGCCGGGCCGGCGCCACCGCCTGGGCCGTTTGCATCCGTTGACGCAGATTTTCGAGGATACCGTGCGCATTTTTCGGCGGATGGGATTCGCGGTCGAGGACGGCCCGGAGATCGAGGACGAGTGGCATTGTTTCGACGCGCTGAACACACCGGCCGACCACCCGGCCCGCGACATTCAGGACACCTTGTACGTTGACCTGCCGCCGCACGCGCAGCATGGCCGGTACCTGTTGCGCACGCATACGTCGCCGGTCCAAATCCGCACGATGCTGCGCCGCCAGCCGCCGATTCGCATCATCGCCCCCGGCCGGGTGTTCCGCCGGGACAACCCGGACGCCACGCACAGCCCGACGTTCCATCAGGTCGAAGGCTTGTTTGTGGACAAAAACGTCTCCGTAGCCGACCTCAAGGGCACCGTCGAGTTTTTCTTCCGGCAACTGCTTGATCCCGCCACAAAGGTCCGGTTCCGCCCGCACTTTTTCCCGTACACCGAACCGAGCTTCGAGATTGACCTGAGCACACCGCATTTCCGCGCACGCGGCAAGGAGTGGATCGAGATTGCCGGCTGCGGCATGGTGGACCCGAACGTGTTCCGGGCGGTCGGCTATCCCGCCGACGTTTATACCGGCTGGGCGTTCGGCTTCGGCACCGAACGCCTCGCCATGATCCAATACGGCATTACGGACATCCGGCTGTTCACCGAAAACGATGTCCGATTCCTCAGCCAGTTTTGACGCGCCGCCACTCCGAATTCTCCGCTTCGCTCCGACCGGCAACTGGAGTATGCTCCCCGCGTGAAATTCACGGCACAGGACGAACGGTTCATGCGGCGCGCGCTGACGCTGGCCCGGCGCGGGGTGGGGAAGACCAGCCCGAATCCGGCAGTGGGCGCCGTGCTGGTGAAGCGCGGCCGAATCGTCGGCGAAGGCTGGCACCGCCGAGCCGGTGGGCCGCACGCGGAAATTGAGGCGTTGCGGCGCGGGTCCGGCGATACGCTCTATGTCACCCTCGAACCGTGTTCCACGCAGGGCCGGACGCCGCCGTGCACGGATGCCATCATCGCCGCCGGCATCAACCGCGTGGTCGTGGCGGCCACCGACCCCAATCCCCGACACCGGGGCCGCGGGTTGCGGTTGCTGCGCAACGCCGGTATCCGCGTGGATGCCGGGTTGCTGGCTGATGAAGCGACGGCACTCAACCGGCCGTTCAACAAATGGATCGTGACCGGCCGGCCGTGGGTGATTGCCAAGGCGGCGCTGAGTCTCGACGGTAAAATGGCAACCCGCACCGGCGACTCGCAATGGATCACCAGCGCCGCGGCGCGACGCGAAGCGCACCGACTCCGGGCGCGGGTGGATGCGATCATGGTCGGCGCGGGCACGGTCATCCGCGATAATCCCCGGTTGACCGTCCGGCACGGGATTCGCGGCCGGCAACCGTGGCGCGTCGTGGTCGGGCGCTGTCCGAAGTCGGCCCACGTGTTCACGGACGCCCACCGGCAGCGCACGCTGCATTTTCCAACGCGGAATCTCCGGGCGGTGCTGCGGGAGTTGGGCCGCAGGGAAATCACGAGCGTCCTGATCGAAGGCGGGCCGACGTTGCTCGGCGCGGCGTTTGATGCCGGGCTGGTGGACGCGGTGGCGTTTTTTTACGCGCCCAAAGTGATTGCCGGTCGCCGCAACGTGCAAAACGCAATCACCGTGCGGGGGCGCTGGCGGCAGATCGGTCGCGCGGAGACCGTTTTTGAGGGCACCGTCCGCTGAGCGTCAATGGGGCGGGAGATGGTCGGTGGGCAGAATCGTGCAGCGCGTGCTCACCAGGTCGCGGTTGCTGTAGATCAGTTGATAATCGTCGTAGTCACGGATCGGGGAACTGGGGCAGTCGAAGTTGTTGATGGGGTTCATGTACCCGGCGTTCAGCAAGGTGCTGCGGATTTGGACGCCGTTGTTGCGAATGCTGGAGAGATCCGTGCGAAAATCCATTTCGTAGCAGAGGACCGCGTCGTAAATGGCGCGCTGATTCAGGATGCATTTCTGCCGGAGCGAGGTCCGGCGGGCTTTCGCGAAGAGGGGCAAGGACAGGCTTGCCAACAGCCCGACAATCGCCACGACAATCATGATTTCCACCAGGGTAAATCCTGCTGGTGGTTGGCGGGCCGGTTTCATGGCATACCATTCCACAGCACCCTGTATGCCGCAACCCGCCAGCGCAGGCTCGACACCGCCACCCGCTCCCGGTAAGATGTCTGCCATGTTTACCGGAATTGTTGAAGAAGCCGGTCGGGTGGAACGCATCCGGCCCGGGGCGCGTTCCACCGAGTTGGTCATCCGGCCACGGAAACTCACCCGCAGCCTGCAACCCGGCGGCAGCCTCGCCGTCAACGGCACCTGCCTGACCGTGGTCGGCAAAGCCGGCGGCTGTGTGCGATTTGACGTGCTCAACGAGACGCTTCGTTGCACCAACCTCGGCGATCTGCGGCCGGGGTCGCTGGTGAATCTGGAGCGGCCGCTCCGCGCCAACGCCGGGTTGGACGGCCATTTCGTGCTCGGCCACGTGGACGGGCGCGGCACGGTGCGCCGGTATGAGAAGGAGGGGAAGGATTACGTGTTGGAAGTGGCGGCGCCGCCAGAGGTGATGCGCTACATCGTGCCGAAAGGCTCGGTCGCGGTGGACGGCATCAGTTTGACCGTGGCGAAGGTGGGCCGGGACTGGTTTCGGATCTGGATCATCCCGCACACGCACGAAATCACCAATCTCCGGCAACGCCGCGCCGGCGACCTCGTGAACCTGGAAGCCGACATCATCGGCAAGTACGTGGAGAAATTGTTGGCCGGGCGACGGCGTTGACAATTACCGGGGGCGACCTTTACACTGCGGACACATGTTCCCGATCTTGGAAAAACTATTGGTGGTGCAAGACCGCGACACGCGAATCGGCCGGCTGAAGGCCGAGGCGGCGCGGATTCCCGGCGAGATTGCCGCCGTCGAGGCGCGGGTGAAAACCGAGTCCGCCAAACTGGAGTCCGCCCGCAACCAACTCAAACATCTCGAAGCCGAACGCAAGAAGCTCGAGGTGGACGCCGAAACGAAGCGCGGCCAGATTCACAAGTACCGGGGGCAGTTGTCGCTCATCAAATCCAACACCGAATACCAGGCGCTGCTGAAAGAGATTGCGCATCTGGAAGACGCGGTGAAGGAAGTCGAAGACCGCGAATTGGAGTTGATGGCACAGGTCGAGCAGTTACAGCCGCAATTGCGCGAAGAGCAGCAGCTCCTGCAAGACCTGACCGCCCGCGCCGCGGCCGAAAAAGCGGAGTTGCAGAACCGGGCGGAGTTGATCCAACGGGAATTATCGCAGTTACAAGCGGAACGCGCCGGGTTGGTCAAAGACATTGACGCGGATGCGCTCGCCCGGTACGAACGGCTGCTCCGCAGCAAAGGCGACGCGGTCGTGGTGCCGATTCAGCACGGCAACTGCGGCGGGTGCCACCTGCACCTCGCACCGCAAGTCGTCCACAACGCCCGGCATGACGACGGGTTGACCAGTTGCGATTATTGCGGCAGAATTCTGTACTGGCAGCCGGAATAACCACCGGCGGCAATGTTCTTTGGGAGGGCGGATAGTCGCTCCCCGAACGTGTTTCGGGGGGAGGAAAGTCCAGACTCCACAGGGCGGGATGCCCGGCGCAAGCCGGGGCGGTCGAGGTAACAACGGCCGACGGACAGTGCAACAGAAAACAAACCGCCAGAGAGTGCCTAAGTGCCCAAGCGCCTAAGTGGGCAAGTGCCTTGGCCGCGGGCTTCAGCACTTCGATACTTCGGCACTTGAGCACTCTCTGGTAAGGGTGAAACGGCGGGGTAAAAGCCCACCGCGCCGGCAGCAATGTCGGCGGCACGGCAAACCCCATCCGGAGCAAGACCAAATAGGCGGCAATGACGTGGCCCGCGTCGCCGCGGGTACCGGTCGCATCAGATAAATGACTATCAAGAACAGAATCTGGCTTACGGCCCTCTCCAACAACGGGAGTTGGGAGTGATGGAGTGAGGGAGGAATGAAACTCCGTCACCCATCACCCCAGGACTCCCACACGCCGTTCGCCATGCGGTACCCGCTCTTCCTCAATCTCCAAGACCAGCCGGTGGTCGTCGTCGGCGCCGGCCAGGTTGCCGCCCGCAAAATCCGGTCACTCCTCGCCGCCGGCGCGCAGGTGACCGTCATCAGCCCCGACGCCCGCCGGTTGCCCCCGCAGGTCCGGTGGCGGAAACGCCGTTACCGGTCCGGCGATTTGCGCGGCGCGGTCGTGGTGGTCGCGGCCACGGACGATTTTGCCGTGAACCGCCGGGTTTGCGCCGAAGCCAAGCGCCGCCGGCAACTGGTGAACTGCATCACCGAACCCGCGGCCGGTAACTTCATCGTGCCGGCGGTGGCGGGTTATCGGGGCGTCCGGCTCGCCATTTCGACCGGCGGGGCAGCGCCGGCGTTGGCCAAGAAACTCCGGCAGGAACTTGAACGCTGGCTCCGCCGCCGGTATGCTGCGCGCCATGACTGATCGCGATTTTCTCTGGTTGGCGGAGTTTTTTTTCGTCGCCAGCGGCGCGGTAACGTGGTTGCGCTGGCGCATCCGCGAAGCGGCCGGCAGCCTCCACCGGGCCAACTACCTCGCGATGCTCACCGGCTTCCTGTTGCAAACCGCCTTTCTCTACCTGCGCGGGCTGGCGGTGGGGCGGTGCCCCTTGACCAACGCGTTCGAAACGACGGCATTTGTGGCATGGGGCGCGACATTGTTCTACCTGTTGATTGGGCCCACATACCGGGTGTCGTTCCTCGGCGCGTTCACCGCGCCGGTGGTGCTGGGGATCAACGCCATCGCTCTGGTTTTCCTGAACGACACGCCGCATCTTGCGCTGAAACACAGTCCGTGGGTGGATTTCCACGCGGCGATTGGCATCCTCGCGGCCGGCGGCTTCGCTCTGGCGGCGGTGGTCGCGGGCATGTATCTCCGGCAGGAACGGCAACTGAAATCTCACCGCCCAGCGCGGACCTTCTTCCTGTTACCGGCCATCGAGCACCTGGAAGTCATCAGTGCCCGGTTGGTCACGGTCGGGTTCCTGCTGCTGACCGTCGGGATGCTGGGCGGCGTCATCGCGCATCACAAGGTCGGTCCCTGGACGCCCGGCAAGACGGCGTGGTCGGTGGCGGTGTGGCTGGCGTTTGGCGGAATGCTGGCGGCGCGGCGAGCGGGCCGGCTGCGCGGCCGGCGGTGGGCGCGCCTGGTGATCGCGCTGTTTGTGTGGATGCTCGTGACGTTCTGGCTGGTGGGATTGGCGCCGGAACCGCTCCAGCCATGAATCTGTTGGTCATCGGCCTGAATCATCGCACCGCGCCGGTCGAAGTCCGCGAACGCCTCGCCATCGCGCGCAGCCGGTTGGGCGACGCGAGCCGCGAACTGCGCGAAACCACCGGCCTGCAAGAAGCCGCCGTGCTCTCCACCTGCAACCGGGTCGAGGTGTACGGCCTGACCGCCGACGCCGATGCCGCCAGCCGCGCCGCCCGGCAATTCCTCGCCGTCCCCCCGCATCACCTCTACGAATTGCGCGACCGGGAATGCGTTCAACATCTCTGGGAAGTCGTCTGCGGCCTCGACTCGATGGTGCTCGGCGAAACGGAAATCCTCGGCCAGGTCAAAGACGCCTACGCCGCCGCCCACGCCGCCGGCGCGACAGGCCCGGTGTTGAACCGTTTGTTCCAAAAAGCGTTTGCTGCCGCCAAACACATCCGCACCACCACCGCCATCGCCCGCGGCGCAACCTCGGTCGGCAACGTCGCGGTGGACCTCGCCGAGAAAATTTTCCGCGACCTCGCGCCGTGCACCGTGATGGTGGTCGGCACCGGCGAGATCAGCGAGACGACTGCGAAAGCGTTGCGCCGCCGGGGCGTCGGCGGCATCCTCGTCTGCAGCCGGTCGCCCGATCGCGCGCGAGAGTTCGCGGCGCAGATGGGTGGCCAGGCGATTTCCTACAACGACTGGCCGGAACATTTCCCCCTAGTGGACATCGTCATCACCGCCACCGGCGCGCCGCACCCGATTGTGACGGCCGACAAACTCCGGCCGCTGCTGACGCACCGGCGGCGGCCGTTGTTCCTGATCGACATTTCCGTCCCGCGCAACGTCGAAGCCGCCTGCGGCGATCTGGAGGACGTTTTTCTCTACGACATTGATGATCTTCAGCAGATCGCGCAAAACAACCTGGCGGCCCGCGAGCGCGAAATTGCAAACTGCCGGCGGTTGCTGGCCGACCGGCTCGCCCGGTTCGAACAATGGTTCACCCAACGCTATCCCGCATGACCCCCCTCCGCATCGGCAGCCGCGGCAGCCCGCTGGCGCTCGCCCAAGTCGAAATCATCCAAGCGCTGCTGCGCCGCGCTCATCCAACGCTCGCGGTCGAAGTCAAAATCATCAAAACCAGCGGCGATCTGTTCCCAGACATCTCCCTGACCAAAAGTGCCGGCAAAGGTCTGTTCACGAAGGAAATCGAGGACCAACTGCTGGCCGGTACGATTGACGTGGCCGTTCACAGCATGAAAGACCTGCCGACGCAGTTGCCGGACGGCCTGACCATCGGCGCGGTGCCGGCGCGGGAGGACGCCCGCGACCTGCTCGTCACCAAACAGCCGGCCACGCTGGCGTCGCTGCCACCAGGTGCCGTCGTCGCCAGCAGCAGCATCCGCCGGCGCGCGCAACTGCTCGCCGCCCGGCCCGATCTGCGCCTCGAGGACATCCGCGGCAACGTCGAAACCCGGTTGCGGAAACTGGTTGAGCACCGCGGCTGGTCAGCCACGGTCCTGGCCGCCGCCGGCCTGAACCGGCTCGGCCTCCGGTCGCACTGGCCGCAACTGTACTGGCAGCCGCTCGACATCATCCCGGCGGTGGGGCAGGGGGTGATTGCCTGCGAAGTTCGCGCGGACGATTTTGCCACGCAGGAAGTTTTGACGCGGATCAATGACGCCGCTACCCTCGCCTGTGTCGAAGCGGAACGCGCGTTCCTGCGGGCATTGGGCGGTGGCTGTCAGGTGCCGTACGCGGCGCACGCGACGGTGACCGGTGACCAGATACGATTGGTGGCCGGAGTGTTTGAGCCGGCCGTGCGGAGAGCCGAAGTAACCGGACACAAAGATGATCCGCTGGAGTTGGGCGAACGCGCGGCGCGCGAGGTCAGGCAATGAGCAAAGTCTATTTGATTGGGGCGGGACCAGGCGATCCGGGGTTGATCACGGTGCGCGGCGCAGAGTGCCTGCGGCAGGCGGATGTGGTGGTGTACGATTATTTGGCGAATCCGGCGCTGCTGCGGTATGCGCGGGCGGACGCGGAGTTGATCTACGTCGGCAAGTCGGCCGGGCAGCACACGTTGACGCAGGAGGAAATCAACGCGCTGCTGGTCGAGAAGGGAAAGGCCGGCAAGGTCGTGGCGCGGTTGAAAGGCGGCGACCCGTACGTGTTCGGCCGGGGCGGGGAAGAGGCGGCGGCGTTGGCGAAGGCCGGTCTCCCCTTTGAGGAGGTGCCGGGCATCAGCTCGGCGCTGGCGGCCCCGGCGTATGCGGGGATACCGGTCACGCAGCGCGGGGTGGCGACGGCGTTCATGGTGATTACCGGGCACGAAGACCCGACCAAACCGGAAACACAGGTGGATTGGGAAGCGGTCGCCAAGTTCTTCGGGACGCGAGTCATTCTGATGGGCGTGGAACGAATTGGCGTGATTGCCGCCGAATTGCTCAAACACGGGGCGGCGCAAGACACGCCGGTGGCGATGGTCCGGTGGGGCACGACCGGCCAGCAGCAGACGGTGACCGGGACGCTGGCGACGATTGCGGCGGCGGCCGAGCAGGCCGGGTTCAAGCCGCCGGCGGTGACAATTATCGGCGAGGTGGTGCGGCTGCGGGAGACGTTGAACTGGTTTGAGAAGCGGCCGTTGTTTGGGCGGCGGATCGTGGTGACGCGGAGCCGGGAACAGGCGAGCGAGTTGGTCCGGCAGTTGACCGACCTCGGCGCGGACGTGCTGGAGATTCCGACGATCCGCATCACCGCGCCGAAAGACCTCCGCCCCATGCGCGAGGCGGTAACGGCAATGGGGACGTATGACTGGCTGATCTTCACGAGTCCCAACGGGGTGGACGCGTTTTTCCGGGAGTTCTTCCGCGCACACAACGATCTGCGCGAGATTGGCCCGGTGCGGATCGCGGCAGTGGGGCAGGGGACGGCGGCAAAAGTCCGGGAGTACCGGCTCGACGTGGATTTCATCCCGAAAGAATTCACCACCGAGGCGCTGCTGCGCGAGTTCCGGAAGAAAGTGGACTGCGAGAACCTGAAGTTCCTGCTCCCGCGAGCCGATTTGGTGGATGCAACGTTGGCGCGTGGGTTGGAAGATGCCGGTGGCATCGTGGACGACCTCGATGCTTACGCGACGGTGCCGGAGACGGACGACAAGCACGGTCACCGGGCGCGACTGCTGGCCGAGGGTGCGGACTTGGTAACATTCACCAGTTCGAGCACAGTGGTGAACTTCTGCAATCTGCTGGACGTACCGGCGTTGATGAAGAAGTTCCCGGCAATGCGATTCGTCAGCATTGGCCCCCAAACCACCAAAGCCGCGCAGGAACGCAAACTCCCCATCGCCGCCGAAGCCGCCGAGCACACCATTGCCGGCTTGGTGAAGACGATTCTCGAACTTGGCGCGCGGTGACGCCCCCGGCGTCACGCACTATGCTTGCTCGTAGGCGCGCAGGAAATCCTCGCGGGAGATATTCGACTGACGGCAGATGGTGCGCAGTGTGGCGCCGTTGATCCGTGGATGGTTCGGCATGGTCAGCGGGGTGCGGGTGCCGTCGGCGTTCTGGCGGAGCATGGCGATGTGTTCGCGTTCCCGGACAATCTGAAACCCCAACGTCTTCTACGCCGCCACGACCTTGGCTTTTGGCGCGTCAACGGGAAACTTGGGCATGACCGTTCACACCGTCGCTTCGGCGACAAAGGCGTCGAGGGCCGGGCTTTCGGACTCCAAGGCGTCGCGGCCAAAAGTTTCGAGGTGGAAACGGATGGCGCTTTGCACGTCGCGCAAGGCTTCCTCGAAGGTCTGGCCCTGGCCGACCACCACGCCTTGAATCCCGGCAGGATAGGCCACATAGACCGGTTGCCATAATTCCTTTCCGATAATGTGCCGTGGGTAGGGCGCGGTGGCTCACCGCGCCGCCGCAGTTTTCTGGGCAATTCTGCGGCGGGCTGGACCAGCCCGCCCGACCATTGCGGAAATGACTTTTGGCAATCGGTCTAGTACTACGAGGTATCGCTCCAAAGTTATCGCCGGCGTCAGTTCTCCACTCTTGACGGAATGAATACTGACTGGTAGCGGCCAAGTCGGCAGCTTTTTCGTTGAACCCCTGCCCGACTGCCGGTACAACTCCCGGCATGACTCGTGTCATCCAATTCGGCCTCGGCGCCATCGGCCGCGCCAGCGCCGCCGTCATGTAGGCCACGATGTACGGCTGGGAAATGGTTTGGCCTTTGCCGATGGGCAACGGCCGGTCGCTGTAGGCCAGTGGCCGCCAGCGCGCGGGCACGAACTCGTGGCGCGGCACCTTTTGCATCGCGGCCACGACGGCGCGGTTGGTCACGCCCCGGTCGATGATTTGTTCCTGCACCATGCGCATCCGCAGCTCCCGGTCATCGCCCGTGCACCCGGCCGCGGCCATGATCAGCAACCACAACCGGTTTCTAGGTGCCGTTCCACCCATTGGACGGTTTGCTCCAGCAACGGCGCCGCCATCATCGCGCTGATGTGGCCGTGCCGGGGCCGCCAGAGCACCGGCTGGCCCCACGCCTGCCAGAGTTCCTCCAGTGAATCAATCGGCGCAAACAAATCGTGCTCGGAGGCGATGATCAACACGTTGGCGACCGGCACGCGCGGCCGGTGACTGATCAGGTTCAGCGGTTCGAGCCGCACCGCCCGGCCGCCGAGGCTGCGGCGGAGCGGCGCGCAAAAATCGAGTTCGTGGATGACCCGGTCCATCCGCGCCACCGGGGTCATCAACACTGCGGCGCTGAGACGCGGCTCGTGGCAGGCCAACAGCCCGGCCAGCCAACCGCCGAGCGAGATGCCCCACACGCCGATGCGCCGGCAACCTTGCGCGTTGAGCCACGCGATCAAGGCGCGGGCGTCGGCGAGCGCCTGATGCGCGGCCGAAGCGACGTGCAGGAGGTTGTTGGAGATGAAATTGTTGGGGGCGCCGCGTCCGCGCGGTTTGCGTTGGGAGTGATACGGCAGCTCGAACATCACGGCGTTCAGCCCGGCCGCGTTGAGCCGGCGGGCGAGAAAGGGAAACAAGGTCCGGTAGCCCAGCTCGGCGTTCCAGCCGTGGAGGAGGACGACCGTGGGCCGGGCCGTCCAGTCGCGGCTGACCGGGTAGAACCGGCCGTGGACGGTGTTGTTGCGCGTCCACGGCGAGCGCACGGCGGAAGTGAATTGAAAGTTGCGCCGGTGGGTGAACCGCCAATCGGTCGGCGTGCCGGCAAAGTCGGCGAAGAAACTCGCGTCGTGCAACAGCGCCTCGGCTTCGGCGGCCTGGGCGGCCGGGGCGCGCCGATGCACACTGAGTCCGGCCAGTCGGATCGAAACCCAATCGAGCGGTTGGGTGAGTGTCTTGTGCACGAGGCAATGTAGCTGGTCCGTCGCGGGGCTGCAAAAGCGGCTCGCCAACGCGAGGCCGGTGGGGTATGGTGCGCGGCCAGCGATGGGCACCAGGTACGGATCAGGACCGGGGAAGTTTCCGGATACGCGGCCATTGTACGAGCGCGTTCAGGAATGGTTTTTCCAGTTTGAGGTGGGCGCGGGCGTGCAGTGGTTCCGGTTGGGCCTGTTCGGGCTGCTCGTGGTGGCGGTTGTGGTGATTTACACCGGCGCGCGTTTTTTCGGTCTGCGCGACGCCGAGGCGATGAACCTCGGTCAGTTGGGTCGCAATCTGTGGCAGCGCCACAGCTACGTGACGCAGCACATCCGGCCCGCGGCGCTGGCGCATCTCGCGGCGGTGGGGCGGCCCCCGCTGCGGGCCGACGGGACCCAGCCGGAGTTGTGGACGCCGCCGGTGTACCCGGCCGTGCTGGCGGGGGTGTTCCAACTGGCCCAACCGGATTTTGCGAAGAGCGGCCGGGCGTCGAATGTGGACCGGATCCTGACGGGGGTCGCGTGGGTGTTTTTCCTGGTGGGCCTGCTGTTGACGTATCTGCTGGCGCGTGCGTTGTTTGACCAGCGGGTGGCGGCGTTGAGCGCGTTTTTGTATCTGCTGTGCGACCCGTTGCTGGACGCGGCCCTGGCCGGGCTGCCGCTGCATTTCCTGATGGTGTTGTTCCTGGCGGTGGTGTACGGCGTGTACCAGGCCGAGCAATGGCAGGCTGCCGGCAAAGGCGGGGGATGGGTGACCGGCGCGTTGGCGGTCAGCGCGGTGACGGTGGCTGTGGGGACGTTGACCCGGTATGCGTTCGCGGCGGTGCTGGTGCCGCTGGTCGGGTACGTCAGCGCGGCGTTTCCCAAGAGCCGGTGGCGGGCGGGAATGTGTCTGGCGGTGTTTGTGCTGGCGCTGGCCCCGTGGGGGGCGCGGAACTGGCGGGTGTCGCGGACGTTTTGGGGGCTGGCCACCTACGACCTGTACGAGGAGACCGGTCTCGGCACGCGCCGCGAAATCCGGGCCGGCCAGTTGCAACGGTCGTATCCGCCCCGCGCGGAGGACTTTTGGGCGCGGCGGGTGGTGCGCAAGGCGTTGCTCAATCTGCGGACGATGTATGAACGCGCGTTCAAGGATGTCGGCGCCAACTATCTGATCGCGTTTTTTCTCGCGGGATTGCTGCACCGGTTCCGGCGGGAGGAAATCTCCCGGCTGCGGTGGTTCGTGTTCTGGAGCATGCTGGCGGCGCTCGTGGCGCTCAGCGTGGAAACCTCGACCCGGTGGAACTTTCTCAACGTCTTTCTGCCGGTGGTGATCATCTACGCGGCAGCGTATTTCCTGGTGGCGTTCGAGCGGCTGCAATTGCGGACCCGGCTGTGGCGGTACGGAATCACGGGGTTGTTTGTCGGCTTGAACGCCCTGCCGCTGGCGCTGACGTTGCTGCCTCCGATCCGGACCTTGCCGTATCCGCCGTACGACAGCCGGATTCTGGCCGAAATCCAGCGGATGTTCCGGCCCGACGAAATGCTGGCCAGCGACATTCCGTGGGCCGTGGCGTGGTACGCTGACCGGTCGTGTCTGTGGGTGCCCAACACGCGCGAGGAGTTCATCACGATCAACGACAACGTGCGCCTGGTGGCCGGCGTCTATCTGACGCAGGAAACGTTTCTCGGGCTGAGCGGTCAGCAATTGGCCGCCGACGCGCTGCCGTTTTGGGCGCAGTTGTTCCGCGGCATGCCGGCGGATTTCCCGTTGCCGGTGGTCTACGAAATGGCACCCCAGCAGGCGCAAATCCTGATCAGCAATCGCCGCCGGTAGGCGGTTTGACAGTGGGCCGGCCATCCCGCAATATTGAGCCTCGGACCGATGAACATGCCCGAAACGAGAACCGCGCCGAGCCTCCGCACGCGCTGGCGTGAGGCCGACGCGGAAACAAAACGCCGGTGGGCGTTGGTGCTCGCCACCGCCGGGCTGATCTTCTACGCGTTTTTCATCTACAAGTCGTGCGCGTTTCAAACCGTCCCGGTCTCGCTGTTTGGCTGGTTGTGGATTTTTTGGAGCCGGTCGGCGGAGTACGCCCATGGGTATCTGGTGCCGGCGGTCGCCGTGGGCGTGGCCATCTGGAAGTACCGGACCCGGCTGCGAACCATTCCCCCCCAAACGTCCTACGCCGGGTTGATTATCATCATCGTGGCCATGTTGCTGTTTGCGGCCGGCGTCAAAGGCGCCGTCCCGCGGTTGGTGGCCGCGGCGTTTGTGGTGCTGATGTTCGGGATGGTGTTGTACCTGGGCGGGTGGCCCTGGGCGAAGGAATTGTGGTTTCCGTGCGCCTTTTTGGTGTTCATGATCCCGCTGAACTTTCTCGATCCGTACGTGACTTTTCCGTTGCGGCTGTTCGTGGCGAAATTTGCCACGTTTCTGCTCAATCTCCTGGGGCTGGGCGTGTACCGGCAGGGCACGGGCATCTATTCGCAACTCAACCGGTTCGCGCCGCTGGATGTGGCCGACCCGTGCAGCGGCATCCGGTCGCTGGTGGCGTTGATGGCGCTGACCTCGTTGTACGGCTACGTCACCATGGACCAGACGTGGAAGAAATGGTTGTTGTTCTTGTCGAGCGCGCTGCTGGCGGTCATCGGCAACCTGGCCCGCATCGCCACGGTCGCGCTGGTCGCGCAGGGTTTTGGCGAAGACTGGGCGATGACGATTTACCACGATTACTCCGGCTACATCGTGTTCAGCCTGGCGATACTCTGCATGATCGCGCTCGGCACCGCGCTCAACACCCACTACCGGGAGATCCTCCACCGCTGGGTCCATGAAGAAGTGCCGTTGCCGGCCCCCGCGTCCCGCCGTGAAACCACCGCTCGAAGACACCGCCGCTGACATCCTCGGCAAAGCCCAACGCGGGTTGCGGTTGCCGGGCGAAACCGATCCTGTCCGCCTCGGCCTGAATCCGGTCGCCCTGCGCGCCATCGCCGCCAACCAGTGGTACCCCCGCGATCCCGGCCCGATTCCCGGCCTCGTCTGTTTCCGCACGGCATTCGGAGACATGCTTGTCAACAGCTACGTCGTGTTCGACCCGCAGACCAAGGACGCTGCCGCGTTCGATACCGGCGCGGACTGCTCCGGGATGCTGGCGTTGCCGGTGCGGCTTCGGCACATCTTCCTGACCCACGCCCACGCCGACCACATCGCGGACCTGGCCCGGCTCCAAGCCCGCACCGGCGCGACCGCCTTCAGCAGCAGCCGCGAACCGGTGCCCGACACCCTGCCGTTCCCGGAGGGCCGGGAGTTCCGCATCGGCACCCTGCGCGTCGAGACCCGCCGCACGAGCGGTCATGCCCGCGGCGGCGTCAGTTACGTGGTGACCGGCCTGGCGCGCCGGTTGGTGGTGGTGGGCGACGCGCTGTTTGCCGGTTCGATGGGCGGCGGATTGGTGAACTACGAGGAAGCGTTGCGCACCAACCGGGAGAACATTCTCAGCCTGCCCGACGATACCGTGATCTGCCCCGGTCACGGTCCCTTGACGACCGTTGGCGAAGAGAAGCGCCACAACCCCTTTTTCTGACGGTCCTGATCTTCGCTCGCATCGGCATCCTCAGGCCGGTGATGCTTGTCCGATTCCCGCGGTTTCTCCGGTGCGGAACCTTCGACCCGATGTTCGTAAGACGTAGCCAGTCGCCCCGAGGCACAGCAGAGCGCCCAGCGTCACCGGCCCACGAGCAAGGATTTGGTTACCGAGACTCCGCCCCCAGAGGTCTTTTGCCGTCAGCAAACTGCAAACCGTGACGAGCACCAATGAGACGCCCACCACCAACCCACCCCGGCGGTACAGGAAATGGATCAAGCAAAAGGCCATCGGAATCAATAGCACGGCGAAATGCGCCTTGCTGCTCATGGGTGACAGCAGCACGGTCCCACACACCACCAGTCCGCCCTCCCCGAAACGCCGCAACGCCAACTCACCACCCGCCAAACCGCGGCTCAAGCCCGGCCGGGATGCCACCAGAATCCAGCCCACCACCACGAGCTGCGCCAGCAACGTTATCCCGCGAACTGTTTGGTGGTCCAAGTTGATCAGGCTGACATCTGTTTGAAACTCGTTCTCGGTGACGCGCGTGAACAACCGGTAGATTGTGCCCGATAGACTCTGATTCAACCGATTCCAACGCGCCCACGCGCCCATGCCGTCGGCCGCCGCGCCGACCGACTGGCCGGCCACGAAAGTCTCGTACCACTGCACCACCCGCAGTTTCCCCTCACGCGCCGGCCAGAGCACATCGGTCAACAAAGTGGCCGACACCATCGTCAACACCAGCAAGACACCGGCGACCCACCGGCGTTGCCACAGCAATACCGGCAGAAACAACGCCGGCGTCGCCTTGCACGCCGCCGCCAATCCCGCCCATAACCCGACCAGTGGCTCCCGGCCCCCTTGACAGGAAGCATCCACCGCCAGCACAACCAACAGGAAAACCCACAGATCGTGGCTTTGATTCTCGATGGGGCTAAGCACGTGGGTCAGGGACATCAGCGTCAACCACGTCCAGAATACCCATTGCGGCCACGTTTTTCCGGTCGCCCCCAAAAACGGCCAGACCCGCCGGACAATGACCCACAACCCGACCGCCAGCACCACCGCGTTGGCCAACGCCCAGGTGACGCGATGCCCCGATTCGGGAATCAACAACCACGGCATCATCGGCACCGCAAAAAATGGCGGATAGGTAAAAGGCTTGGGGTCCGCCCGCCGATACAACGTTTCGTGATGCTGGAGATTCGACGCGGCCCGGAGATACACCGGCAATTCACCCGGGCTGCGTTTACTCAACGACACAACCAGCACGACCGCCAGCACGACGAAGGCAAGGATCACCAATGCCTTTCGTGGCAGTGGTTTGATTGCCGGGGCCGTCCCGCTGGCCGACTCCATCTCCGATCGTTCCAAGTTCATCCCCTTTTCGTCTTTGTTTTCGCCCTGCATCTCACGCTGCGAATCGCGGGTCAAGATCCAATCAGACCGCCCCCCCCATCGCTGCCGCCACTGTTACCATGCGCCGGTCCAAATCGTCTTGAAAAGAACGTCACCAATGAAGCCGATGGTGATGTTGCTCGTCTGCGCCGCGTTGACTGCTGCCCGGGCCGTTGCCCGTCCGTCCGTTGAGAATCATATCGGGTGGCTCCCTCATTCGCCCTGAACACCGGTGCAGAGTAGGTGTTGACAAGGGTTGTCTGACCGGCTACAGAGGGCGGCCATGAAACAGCTTCTGGAAGGCAAAGCGGCGGTCGTCACCGGTGGCGGTCGGGGCATCGGCGAGGCCATCGCCCGGAAATTGGCGGGCGAAGGCGCGGCGGTGGCGGTCTGCGATGTGATGTTGGACAACGCCCGGACGGTGGCCGACAGCCTGACGCAAGCCGGGACAAAGGCGGTGGCCTACGCGGTGAACGTCACCGACGCGAAACAGGTGAACGAAGTCTGCCAGAAAATCGTCGCGGACTTCGGCCGGGTGGACATTTTGGTCAATAATGCCGGGATCACCCGCGACAATCTGTTGATGCGGATGAGCGAGGCGGATTGGGATTTGGTGTTGGACGTGAATTTGAAGGGCGCGTTTCTGTTCACGAAGGCGCTCGTGCCGGCGATGATGAAGCAGCGGAGCGGGGCGATTGTGAACATCGCGTCCATCGTCGGCGTGCGCGGCAATGCCGGGCAGGCGAATTACGCGGCGTCGAAGGCCGGGCTGATCGGCTTGACCAAGACGGTGGCCAAGGAGTACGGCAAACGCGGGATTCGGGCCAACGCGGTGGCGCCGGGGTTTATCCAGACGGCGATGACGGACAAGTTGACCGAGGCGCAGAAGCAGATGCAGACGGATTTCATCGGGTTGCAACGGATGGGGCAGCCCGAGGATGTCGCCAACACGGTGTTGTATTTGGCCAGTGATCTGTCCAGTTACGTGACCGGGCAGGTCATCGGCGTGGATGGCGGGTTGATCATCTAAGAAACCTTTGACAAGGAGTGAAGGTTTCGCGTAAACAACGAATCGTTCAAACACGGAGGGCAACATGGCAGAGAAATCCGCAGCAGATCGCGTAAAAGAAATCATCGTGGAACAGTTGGGCGTGAATCCGGATCAGGTGACACCCGAAGCGAAGTTCATCGAGGATTTGGGAGCCGATTCGTTGGACACCGTCGAATTGGTGATGGCGTTCGAAGAGGAATTCGGCGCCGAGATTCCCGACGAGGACGCGGAAAAGCTCCAGACCGTCGGCGATGTGATCAAGTACATCGAGGAACGCTCGGAGAAGTAACACGGTCGGGGCCGCACCATTGCCGGGGCATAAAGTGGACCGAGTCGAGGCACTTTATGCCCCGCCTGTTCCTCCACGACAATCATGAGCGAACGCCGCGTCGTCATCACCGGATTGGGAGTGGTCACCCCGTTGGGGTGCGAGCTCGACACTTTTTGGCAGGCCTTGCTGGCCGGCCAAAGCGGGATCCGGCCGGTCAGCCGGTTCGACACCGAGGGGTTTGACTGCCGGATCGGCGGCGAGGTCAGCGGCTTCACCCCCGACGGATTCATTCCGCCCAAGGACGTTCGGCGGACGGACCGGTTCACGCAATACGCGGTGGTGGCCTCGAAAAAAGCCGTGGCCGATGCCGGTCTCGATTTGGCCAGGGAAGATGTCAACCGAGTCGGCGTGCTGATCGGGTCCGGGATCGGCGGGATGGAGACCATCGAAAACCAAGCCCTGGCCTTGCTGCAAAAAGGCCCCGGCCGGGTTTCGCCCTTCATGATCCCGATGCTCATCGTCAACATGGCCAGCGGCTATGTCTCGATGTTGCTCGGCGCCAAAGGGCCGAACCTGTCCGTCGTTTCCGCCTGCGCGACCGGCACCCACGCCCTCGGCGAAGCCGCGCGCGCCATCGTCCACAACGACGCCGATGTGATGATTGCCGGCGGCACCGAGGCGGCGATCACCCGGATGGGCTTTGCCGGGTTCTGCGCGATGCGCGCCATGAGCACCCGCAACCACGAGCCGCAACGCGCCAGCCGGCCGTTCGACCGGGACCGCGACGGCTTTGTCATGAGCGAGGGGGCGGGGATCTGTGTGTTGGAGTCGCTGGAGCACGCCCGCAAACGGCGCGCCCGGATTTATTGCGAAGTGGCCGGCTACGGCATTACCGGCGACGCATTCCACATGAGCGCCCCGGCGCCCGACGGCGAGGGCGCCGCTCGCGCCATGGCCATGGCCCTGCGGCACGCCCGGTTGAATCCCGAGCAGATTGACTACATCAACGCCCACGGCACCTCCACAACGGTCGGCGACAAATGCGAGACCCTGGCCATCAAGACCGTGTTCGGCGCCCACGCCAGAAAAGTCGCGATCAGTTCCACCAAGTCCATGACCGGCCACCTGCTCGGCGCGGCCGGCGGGGTGGAAACCGCGATTTGCGCGTTGGCCATCCGCGACGGCAAGGTGCCGCCGACGATCAATTACGAAAACCCCGATCCCGAGTGCGACCTGGATTACACACCGAACCAGACCCGGGAGTTGACGATCAACGCCTGCGTCAACAACTCGCTCGGCTTCGGCGGGCACAACGCCACGCTGGTGCTCACCCGCCACGAGAAATAGGACTTGCCAGAGCCGGGCGGCCCTTGTAGATTGCCGCCCCTTGTCAGCCATGAAAGAAAAGATCCATCCCGAATATGCGGCGGCCGTCATTCACTGCGCCTGCGGCGCGGTGTTCAAAACCCGCTCCACCCGCAAAGACATGCGCATCGGCATCTGCTCGAAGTGCCACCCCTTCTTCACCGGCACGCAGAAGTACGTGGACACCGCCGGACGCGTCGAGCGCTTCAAGAAGCGGTACGCCAAAAAAACGGCCACACCAGCAAAGTAGCGGACTTGCCACGCGGGTCCCGGGCTTTCCCGGGACCCGCGTTTTCCTTTTATGGACGTCCAGCCCATCATCGAGAAGTTCCGCCAGCGCATCGGCCAGTTGGAACTGGAAATGACCAACCCGGCCGTCTACGCCGACCAGCGCCGCGCCGGCGAGTTGGCCCGGGAACTCCAACGGCTCCGCGCCACCGTCGCCGACTTTGACCGGCTGACCGCCCTCCAACGCCAGATCGCCGCCACCGAACAACTGGCCGGCGACGCCGAGCTGGGCGAATTGGCGCGGGCGGAGCTGCCGGGCTTGCGGGCCGAGGCCGAGAAACTCACCCGGCAAGTTCAGCGGGGCATCGTCCCGGCCGATCCGAACGATTCCCGCAACACCATCGTCGAAATCCGCGCCGGCACCGGCGGGGAGGAGGCCGCGTTGTTCGCGGCCGACCTCTTCCGCATGTACCACCGGTTTGCCGACGCCCAGGGCTGGAAAATCGAAGTGATGGACGCCAGTCCCAGCGAACGCGGGGGGTTCAAGGAAATCGTGTTTTCCGTTGCCGGTCAGGACGTGTACAAAAAAATGCGCTATGAATCCGGCGTCCACCGCGTCCAGCGGGTCCCGGCCACCGAAGCACAGGGCCGCATCCACACCAGCACCGCCAGCGTCGCCGTGTTGCCGGAAGCCGAGGAGGTGGACGTCCAGATCAAACCGGAAGAACTCGAAATCACCGTCTGCCGCGCGAGCGGTCCGGGCGGCCAGGGCGTCAACACCACCGACAGCGCCGTCCAAATCCTCCACAAACCGACCGGCCTCATCGTCCGGTGCGCCGACGAACGGTCGCAGTTGAAAAACAAAAACAAAGCGATGCGCGTCCTCCGGTCCCGGCTGCTGGCCCAAAAACAGGAAGAAGAGCAGGCCAGGATGTCTGCCGCCCGCAAAGGCCAGATCGGCACCGGTGACCGCAGCGAAAAAATCCGCACCTACAACTTTCCGCAAAACCGCGTTACCGATCACCGGATCAACCTGACGATTCAAAATCTGCCGGCGATTCTGGAAGGCGACCTCGATGAATTGCTCGATGCCCTGATGACCGACGACTATCAGCGGCGCCTGACCGCGGCCGGTTCCCGGTCATAATCGGCGCTTGCGTGGTGCCGCGCGCTTTGATAATGTCCCGCGCCGATGCGGCGGTGCACCCGTAGCTCAATTGGCAGAGCAGCTGACTCTTAATCAGCGGGTTGAAGGTTCAAGTCCTTCCGGGTGTACCAATGCTTTTCGACCCGGCCGCCCCGACTGCGCTCCCCCATCGCTGCGTCACCAGTCGGCCAGCGGAACAATCGGGGCAGTGGTGTTCGTTGTCGCCAACGCAACCACGAGGCGGGTGTCAGTGACACCGGTCAAATGAATGGCCAGCGTGCGGATGCCGGTATTGTCGGCTTGACCGGGCGGGTGCGGCGAGGTCGGCAAGGGTTGCGTGGGCATTTCCGTGAATCGGGCCGCCGCCGGCAACAGGAGCCGGACCGGGAAACTCTTGCCGGCTTGCGTGAGCGTGGCGGTTCGGCCATCGGCGCTGATCGCCATCGCGGCCGGGGTGTGCAGAAACCACCACAACTCCACCGGCTGGTCCGTGCGGATTTCGTCTTGGACGAGCACGTGCCGGCGGTCGAGCAGCGCCAGGCCGCGCCGGACCTGGCCGGGATAGGCCGGGGACAAGTCGGCAATCGCAAACGCCCGGTCGGGCTGCGATTCGAAGCGGGTAATCTTCGCGTGGGCCTTTGGGTCCTGGTCGGGACCGGGGCCGGGGTTGAGGACGAGGGTGTTGTGCCCCTCGGCGCGCAGCCGGTAATACTCCCAGCGTTTGGCACCGAAGAAGCCGGGCAAGTTGTAGTTGTCGCTGCCCAGATCCGCCGCCCAGCGTTGGCCGAGGGCGTCAAGGACGAACGTGCCGAGGTCGAGATGACCGTGACTGGCCTTGTTGTCGCCGGCTTTGAAGCCGACGAACACGGCCTGCGGATCGTCCCACGCGCTGCGGAACGTGGCCACCTCGGCGGTGCGGAAGTACCGGTCGAGCGGGAGACCCGCGTCACCCCGGTCGTCGTACCAGAGCAGGTCGAGTGCGTGCGGCTGGGCGTGCCGGCGTTGGACGAACGCACAGGCCGGCAGGTTGAACTTGCGGGCGAACCAGAACTGCTGCGGACTGCGGTTCGGCCCGTAGCCGAGGTTGGGGCGGGTGAGGGTGACCTTGCCGGCGTCGGCGAAGTTGAACGGGATCCCGGTCGGGCCGGTCAAGTAGAGGGGATACAAACCGGTCCGGGCAAAGCCCGGTGCTGCGGACAAGCCGAAGTCGGTGCCCAGCGCGGATTCCAGCGCGGCGAGGAAAGCGACGTTGTAGCGAGTGGCGTAATCCCAGTAGGTCGGGCCTTCGGCCCATGCGCCGTCGGGGGCGAAGCTGGCCATGGCGAGCGGCAACGACTTCACGGCACCGAGCAGGATCTCGGCCGCCAACTCGGGCGCTTCGTCGCCAACGGCCAAGGCCCCCATGCCGATGCCGCCGTTGCAGACTTGGTTCCAATTGTGATGAGCCTTCGTCCACCAACCGTAGCCGGCCTCGCCCCGGTAACAGGCCCGCGCCGGGCGCAGCCCTTTTTCGATGATGGCTTGCCGGAGTGTGGCGCGTTGGGTGGGGGTCCACACATCGGAGAGCCAATCGTAGCCGATGGCGAAGGCGTGGGTCATCTCGGCGGTGTCGAGGAAATGGTTGGGATTCCAATCCTTGAACGCGGCGGCGGCGGCCAGTTCCTGCCACGCCCGGTCGGCGTATTGGCGGTCACCGTCAAGCCGGTAGAGCATCGCCAACGTGTACACCCGGTCCAACACTTGCCGGCTCGTGGCCAGGAGCCGTTTGCCGTCCGGGATTTCGTACCGGGAGGGCGGCGCGGTCAAGACGGAGGCCGCTCGCTTCTGCAACGCCGCCTGCCAGTCCCGGAGTTGCGGGTTGGTGCCGACACGTTGTTTCAACCGGTCGAAGTCGGCTGCCGTCGCCAGCAGCCGGGGATGACCGGAGTGCAATCGTTGCAGCATTCCGGCCGGGGTGACGTGGGTGGACATCGGCGCTCCTGTGTTGGTGACCAGGACCAGCCCGGTCACGAAAATCCATCGTATCATGACGACCCTGTAAACTAATTGCCTACAATCATTCCCGCCATGGTGGGGGCCTGCCGCTCCCTACCCACGGCACATCTCGGAAAAGAATGAGGGCAATCAGTCTACTGGGAACATCCCCCGCGCGCAATCTCTTGGGCTACACGGTGCCGTGTTTGGGCGCAACTTGATACTACCCCCATTCAATCAGTCGTTGTCATTCTTGAGCGGAGCGAAAACCGACGCCGCTGTCGGGTGCGGCAAATCTCCGCCTTTCTTCGGAAAGACGTGACGCAAACGGCCGAGACCCTTCCCCTTCGCGGCGCAGGACTTCGGCAGGACGCTCCGGGTGACAGGTGGTCGCGTGGTGGCAGTGTCGAGATGCGCCCGCCATGTTTCCCGGCACTCCGTGAACCGCGCCAGTTTCCTTGCCGGCGTCGCCCCGGCCAGTCTTGCATCCGCGCGTTGCCGCGTTATGATAGGTGTCACTGACATCCATCATGCCTCCCCACACCCCCATCCACCGGTTCGGCAAGGATCTGACGACCGGCTCGTACGACTTGATTGTGCTCGATGTGTTGCGCGAAGGCCCGGCCTACGGGTACGAAATCCGTCGCCGGATCTTCACCCAATCGCGGGGGACGATTGCCTGGCAGTCCGGCACGTTGTACCGCGTGCTGGGCGACCTGGAACGCCGGGGATTGGTGCGCAGCGCGTGGCAGGGCCGGCGCCACGGCCGGCAGCGGCATTATTACCGGCTGACGTCGGCGGGCCAGCGCGCCTGGCGCGAACAACGCGCTCAATGGGCGCAGTTCAGCCGCGCTGTCAACGCGCTGCTGGGGTTGTGAATTCCGCCAAGACGAAAAGGGCCAGGGATTGCGGGAGCGGCAGGAATTTTGAACCAACGACACCGGATGCCGCGCCGGTGACGCCACCGGCATCGGCCATCGCAACCGGCCGCGTGACCTCCCCCCGGCGATCGCGTCCGGCAATTGGCGGGATAGGTGTCAGTGACATCCATCAGGACTCGCCGCGCTGAACATTCTCCTGTGCGCCTCTGGACACGCCCACCATCCCCCGGCCTGTCACCCGGAGCGTCCTGCCGCAGCCCTGCGCCGCGAAGGGGAAGGGTCTCGGTCGTTTGCGTCAGGTCTTGTCGAAGAAAGGCAGAGATTTGCCGCACCCGACAGCGGCGTCTCGCTTGGCTCGGTTTTCGCTTCGCTCAGAATGACAACGACTGATGGAAGGGTGGTCGTGCCCAGATGTACCCCTTTCTTCTGGCCGGGCAAGGTGTGTTGGAGGAGGCGAGGGTGATGGCAACGTGGCGGCGGCTGTGCTAGGCTCGCGGCGCATGAGTGAGCTGGTCGTCCAGGTCGAACATCTGCGCAAGGAATTCAACGGCACCGTGGCGGTGGAGGACGTGTCGTTCACGGTCCGGCGCGGGGAGATTGTCGGCTTGCTCGGCGCGAACGGGGCCGGCAAGACCACCACTATTCAAGTCTTGCTCGGCCTGACCACGCTGACCCGCGGCACGGTGCGCGTGTTCGGGCAGGACTTCGAGCGGCACCGGGTCGAGATTTTGCAGCGGTGCAATTTTTCATCGGCCTACACGGCGTTGCCGGCGAATCTGAAGGTCTGGGAAAACCTGCTCGTGTTCGCCAAGCTCTATCAAGTCCGCGATCACCGGACCCGGACGGACGAGTTGCTGCGGCTGTTTGAGATCGCGCATCTGCGGAAAAAGATTACCGGGCATCTGTCGTCGGGCGAATCCACACGGGTCAACCTGTGCAAGGCGCTGCTCAACGAGCCGGAGTTGCTGCTGCTCGACGAGCCCACCGCCAGTCTCGACCCGAACATTGCCGACAAGGTGCGGAAGATTCTGCGCCGCATCCAGCGGGAGCGGGGCATCACCATGATTTACACTTCGCACAACATGCGCGATGTCGAAGAGGTGTGCGATCGGGTGTTGTTTCTGCATCAGGGACGCATTATTGCCGAGGGCACGCCGCAGGAAGTGATCGCAAAATTCAACCAGAAATCGCTGGAGGAAGTTTTCATCACGGTGGCGCGCAGCGGCGATTTGTTGGCGACCGAGGAGGCGCGATGAACGGGGCGCGGATTCGGGCACTGGTGTTGCGGTACACGTTCCTGTACACGCGGAGCATTCCGCGGGTGGCGGAATTGTTTTTCTGGCCGATCATGGATTTGCTCGTGTGGGGGTATGTGACGCTCTACCTCCAACGCCTCTACTCCAACCAGCAAACATCGCCTGCCGGCATGGGCGTGATCACCTTTCTGCTCGGTGCGATGATTTTCTGGGACATCCTCTACCGGGCGCAGCAGGGCACGACGCTGGCGTTCCTCGAAGACATCTGGGCGCGCAACCTTCTCAACATCTTCGTCGCGCCGATCCGCATCTCCGAGTTCATCGTCGCCACCTATCTGGTCAGCCTCGTGCGGATCATGATCACCGTCAGCGTGCTGGTGGCGCTGGCGTGGTTCTTGTACTCGTTCAACCTGTTCACGCTCGGGTTCAGTCTGATCCCGCTGTTTGTGAATCTGCTGTTGATGGGCTGGGCGATGGGGATGGTCACGACCGGGCTGATCATGCGCTGGGGGCAGGCGTCGGAGGCGTTGGCGTGGGGCGTGCCGTTTCTGGTGCAACCGTTGGCGGCGGTGTTCTACCCGGTGGATGTGCTGCCGGTTTGGATTCAGCCGGTCGCGTGGGTGATTCCGGCCACGCATGTCTTCGAGGGGATGCGCGCCGTGCTGCGCGGCGACGGGCTGCCGGTCCATCATCTCGTGTGGGCGTTGGCGTTGAACGCGATCTATCTGGTTGCCGCTGCGTGGTACTTGCGGTTCATGTACCAGAGCGCCCGCGAGAAAGGCCTCCTCGCCAAACTCGGCACGCAGTGATTCCTACGCCCGCGTCCAATTCCACCGGCCACAGTGCGGACAACGATCGAGCCGGTGGGTCACACAATTCAACGACCACCACGGCCGCGGGTATTCCCGGCCACAACCCCGGCAACGCGCCGTGCCGAGCAGCGCCTGCAGCCAGCCTTTTCCGTACGCGTAGTACGCCAGCAGCCCGAACATCGCCGCGAAAAACACGATCAGCCACAACCCCAGCAGGACCTGCCAGACCGGCTCGCCCCACTTCCCGAAGTCCCGGCTGGCCAGATAAATCGGGAAGTTCCCGGCCCCGTGCAGTCCCATCGCGGCCCACACGCCGCGCCCCGGCGCGCGCCACAGCCGGAGGCCGCGCAACGCGGTGGCCGTGAACGCCCCGTGGCAGATGCAGACCATGAACCGTTCCCCCAGGTAGCCGCCGAACATGTACCACGGCAGCCCGGCCACCGCCGGGTTGTTCGCCACCAGGCCGGCCCCCATCCACATCTCCCCGACGCCGAACCCCAACCCGAGCGCCACGCCCGCCCGCGTCAGATTGCCGGGGGTGAGGCGTTGCCGGAACGACAGCAGCACCAGCGGCCAGAGCTTCGCCAATTCCTCCGTGACCGGCGCGTACAAGACCCGCGCGAACCGGTAGGCTTCCGAGCCGGCGCCCAACCCGTCGCGTACCCACGCATCCAGCGGTTGCCGGACGCCGTAGAACGCCAGCCCGCACATCGGCAGTTGCGCCAGCACCGCGAACAGGAGCCACGTTCGCTCCTCCCGTGGCGCTGTTTTCCACAACTACCCGCCGATCACGCTCAGCGCGAGGAGGGACGTGAGCAGGGCGGCAATCCAGATGCCGGGCATGAAGTTTATCGTTCCACGTAGCGTTGGGCGATGGGCACCCGGCGGCCGATGCCGAAGGCCTTCGTCGTCACGCGGAGACAGGGCGGGGCTTGTTTGCGTTTGTATTCGTTGAGATCAATCCTGCGGACGATGTCGCGGACGAGTTTCTCGTCGTAGCCGGTCTCGGCGACAATCTCGGCGGTGGACTTGGATTCTTCGATGTAGCGTTTGAGAATGGCGTCGAGCACATCGTAGGGCGGCAAGGTGTCCTGGTCGGTCTGGTTTGGGCGGAGTTCGGCGGACGGGGCCTTCGTGATCGAGGCCACCGGAATAATTTCCCGGTCGCGGTTGATGTACCGGGCCAGCTCATAGACCATCGTCTTTGGCACGTCGGCGATGACGGCCAGCCCGCCGGCCATGTCGCCGTAGAGCGTGCAGTAGCCGACCGCCATTTCGCTCTTGTTGCCGGTGGTCAGCAGCAGGTGGCCGAACTTGTTGGAGAGCGCCATCAAGATGGTGCCGCGGACGCGGGCCTGGAGGTTTTCCTCGGTCGTGTCTGCGGGGCGACCGGCAAAGAGGGGGCGCAAGGTTGCCTTCAATTGTTCGTAGGCCGGTTGGATCGAGATGACCTCGTACCGAATACCGAGGTTCTGCGCCAGTTGCCGGGCGTCGGCGAGGCTGCCGGGGGAGGAAAACTCCGAGGGCAACGAGACGCCGAGGACGTTGGCGCGGCCAAACGCCTCGACGGCGAGGCAGGCGGTCACGGCAGAGTCAATCCCCCCGGACAAACCGAGCACGGCGGACTGGAATCCGCATTTGGTGGCGTAGTCGTGGAGGCCGAGCACGAGCGCGTCGTGCAGCGCGGCGACGGGCGGAATGGGCGGGCGGGCGGGCTGGAGTGTTGGGGCGTCGAGGTCCACGAGGACGAGGTCTTCCTGGAACGCTTTGCCCTGGGCCAGCAGGTTGCCGTCGGCGTCGAACACCATGCTGCGGCCGTCGAAGATGAGTTCGTCGTTGCCGCCCACCAGATTGCAGTAGGCCAGCGGCACCCGGTAGTGGCGGGCGACGCCGCGGAGCAGTTCGTGGCGCAACCGGCCTTTGCCGACGTGGTACGGCGAGGCGGAGAGATTGACGAGGAGTTTGAGGCTGGCGTGGGCGAAATCCTTGAGCGGGTCGTGCGGATAGCGGATGGGGGCGAATTGCTCGATGTTCCAGATGTCCTCGCAAATTGTGATGCCGAGGCGGCGGCCCGCGAACACGAGCGGTTCGTTGTAGGTGGCCGGCTGGAAATAGCGGTCTTCGTCGAAGACGTCGTAGGTTGGCAACAGGCTCTTGAAGCGTTTGGCGGCGATCTGGCCCCGGTGGAGCAAGGCGGCGGCGTTGTGGTACGGTTTGCCGAACACGTCGGGATTGCGCTCCACGTAGCCGACAATCAACCCGGTCGCGCCGATGGCCGGCACGAGTTCATCGAGGGCGCGGAGGTTGTCGTCCACAAACCGGCGTTTGGCGAGCAGGTCCCGCGGCGGGTAGCCGGTGAGGACGAGTTCGGAGGTCAGGACCAGGTCGGCGCCGGCGGCCGCGGCGCGCCGGTAGGCGTCGCGGACTTTGGCGGTGTTGCCGTGAATGTCGCCGATGATGGTGTTGAGTTGAGCGAGCGCGAGCTTCATGGCGCGACTCTATGCAGCGGCCCGCGGCCCGGCAATCCGAAAAATCCAGTCCGGTTGCGTTTCCCCGGCGTTCGACTATGGTAGGACAGAATGCCGAAGGCAATGGATCAGCACGTGCAGGAAACATTCCTGTATCTGAGCCAGGCGAGCCAGAACACGTGGACCCCCAACACGGATGTGTACGAGACTCCCGATGTGTTGGTGGTGAAGATGGAACTGGCGGGCGTCGAGGAGAACGACGTGACGGTCACAGTGGAGGGCCGGCTGTTGGTGGTGCGGGGTGTCCGCCATGATCCCTGTCGCCAAAAACGCTGCTCGTTTCAGCAGGTGGAGATTGATTACGGGCCGTTCGAGCGGCGCGTGTTGCTGGCGCGTCCTGTTGCTGGCGACCGGATCGAGGTCCGGCTCAGCCACGGGCTGTTGACGGTCCAGTTGCCCAAAGCAAGCTGACCGGTGCCGTTCCGCAAGCGGATTGACAACCTCCCGCCGCCTCGGTAAGGATGCCGCCGACGGCACGGAACCATGAGCGATACCCCGCAAGATGTAAAGCGTCCCGGTGGCGACGAGCCTGCCGCCCACGGGGTGGCCGAGATTCCGCCCCTGCTGCCGCTGTTGCCGTTGAGCGACGTGGTGGTGTTCCCGCACATGGTGGCCCCGCTGTTGGTCACCAGCAAACAATCCATCCAGTTGATTGACGAGGTGGTGGCCGGCAACCGGCTGCTCGGCGTCACGCTCCAGAAAGACCCCGAACTCGAGCATCCCACGGCGAAGGATCTGTACCCGTTCGGCTGCGTGGCCCGGGTGGTGCGGATGTTGAAGTTCCCGGATGAAAGCGTCCGCGTCCTGATTCAGGGCATCAAACGGATGGGCATCCGCAGCGTGGAAACGGAGACGCCGTACCTCGTCGCGCACGTCGAGCCGCTCGCCGACAAAATCGAGCCGAGCCTGACGTTGTCCGCGTTGACCCGCAGCGCGGCGAACCAGTTTCAGGAAATCATCCGCCTCTCGCCGTCGCTGCCGGATGAGCTGAAAGTCGCCGTGCTGAACATCGAGGAGCCGGGCCGGCTGGCCGACCTCATTGCCGCCAACCTCAACCTGACCCTGCCGGAAAAACAACAGTTGCTCGAAACCGTCAGCGTCAAGGAACGGCTCAGCCTGCTGGTCACGCAGTTGAACCGGGAACTGGAAGTGCTCCACCTCGGCAGCGAGATTCAGGACAAGGTCAGCACCGCGCTCAGCAAGAGCCAGCGCGAATACTTCCTCCGCGAACAACTCAAACAGATTCAGAAAGAACTCGGCGAACCCGCGGAAGGCGGCGGCGAGATCAAGGAACTCCGGGAGAAGATTGACCAGGCGCGGATGCCCCTCGAAGCCAAACGCATGGCGTTGAAAGAGCTCGACCGGTTGGCCGCGATCCCCTCGGTCTCGGCCGAGTACACCGTCGTCCGCACCTACCTCGATTGGCTCACCGGCGTCCCGTGGTCCGTCCACACCGACGACAAACTCGACATCGCCCGCGCCAAAAAGATTCTCGACCACGACCACTACGACCTCGACCACGTCAAGAAGCGGATCCTCGAATACCTGAGCGTCCTCAAACTCAAGAGCAACGGCACCGGCAGCGTCGGCAAAGGCCCGATCCTCTGTTTCGTCGGCCCGCCCGGCGTCGGCAAGACCTCGCTCGGCCGGAGCATCGCCCGGGCGCTCGGCCGAAAGTTCCACCACATCTCGCTCGGCGGCGTCCGCGACGAGGCGGAAATCCGCGGCCACCGGCGCACCTACATCGGCGCGTTGCCGGGCCGCATCATCCAGGGGCTGCGCCGGGTGGAATCGAACAACCCGGTGTTCATGCTCGACGAGATTGACAAGGTTGGCGCTGATTTCCGGGGCGACCCGAGTTCGGCGTTGCTCGAAGTGCTCGACCCGCAACAGAACCACGCGTTTTCCGATCATTATCTGGAGGTGCCGTTCGATCTTTCGCGGGTGATGTTCATCACCACCGCCAACCTGCTCGAACCGATCCCGCCGGCGTTGCGCGACCGGATGGAAGTCATCCACCTGCCGGGGTACACCGAGCAGGACAAACTGCACATCGCCACGAACTATCTCGTGCCGCGCCAACTCGCGGAACACGGTTTGAAACCCGGCCAGCTCCGCGTGACTGCGGACGCGTTGACCGTGGTCATTCGCCAGTACACCCGCGAGGCCGGCGTGCGCGACCTCGAACGCCACATTGCCGCCCTCTGCCGGCGCACCGCCCGGCGCATCGTCGAGCGCCACGCCACCCGCGTCACCGTCACCGCCAAAAACTTGAAGACGTTCCTCGGCGCGCCGGAATTCTTTCACGACATGGCGGAACGCGTCACCGAGCCGGGCGTGGCCATTGGGCTGGCGTGGACGGCGACCGGCGGTGACATCCTGTTTGTCGAGGCCACCCAGATGCCCGGCAAGGGCAACCTGCTCCTGACCGGCTCGCTCGGCGACGTGATGCGGGAAAGCGCGCAAGCCGCCCTGAGTTACGTCCGCGCCCACGCCGAACAGCTCGGCCTCCTGCCGCGGACCTTTGCGCAGTCGGACATTCACATCCACGTGCCGGCGGGCGCGATTCCGAAAGACGGACCGTCGGCGGGCTTGACGCTGGCGGTGGCGTTGGCGTCGTTGTTGACCCACCGGCCCGTGAAATCCGGTGTGGCGATGACCGGCGAGATCACGCTGCGCGGCAAAATCCTGCCGGTCGGCGGCATCAAAGAGAAGATCCTCGCCGCCGCCCGGTCGGGCGCGACGACGATTATCCTGCCCGAGCAGAACCGGAAAGATTTGGCTGACGTGCCGGCCGACATCCGCCGCAAACTCAAGTTCCGCACCGTCCAGACCATCGGCGACGCGCTGCGGATTGCGCTGTGAACGACTTGCTCGACACGATTGCGTTGCACTTCCCAGCGGAATGGGTCGCGGCGGCGTTGACGTTGAATCTGATCTGCATCTGGGTGGTGATCGGGTTGTTCATGTACCTGAACCGGTACACGCGGAAGGAGCGGTTCGGATTCTGGACGGCGTCGTGGATGTTCTACTCGGTCTATCTGGCGGCCACGCTCAGTCTGCAGGAATCCCCGGCCACGCCGTGGCTGTTGATGAGCCAACGCGCCGCCATTGGCGTCAGCGCGCTGCTGATGTTCTGGGGCAGCCTCCAACTCACCCATCCCCCGCGCCACCCCCGCGAACTGGTGGGCGGCGTCGTGTTCATTCTGCTCTGGAGCGCCGTCGCGGCGTACCGGGTGGGCCAAAGCCTGTGGGTGGCGTTACCGGTGTTTGCGCTGTTGGCCGCCGCCAGCATCTACACCGGCGCGCTGTTTCTTGGCCGGCGGTCCGCGTACCGGGCCACGTTCCTGCTGGGCGCCGGCTTTACCTTCTGGGGCGCGCACCTGCTGGTGCTGCCGTTTCTTGGACCGACCGCTCCGCTGTTGACGGCGGCGCATCTGGCGTCGGCGGCGCTCACGTTATTCATCGCGGTGGGCATGCTGGTCGCCCAGGAACAACTCGTCTCCGAAGAAGATTACCGGGCGCTGTTCCAATCCGCCACCGACGCCCTGCTGCTCGTGGATTGCGCCAGCCTGACCGTGCTCGAAGCCAATCGCGCCGCCGAACAGATCGCCCACGGCGAATTGTCGGGCCGGCCGCTGGCGGAGGTGTTCCCCGATCTCCGGGAACGGATGCGAGACCATTGGGACGCCGCCCGCGTGGCCGAGGAAATCAACCGCGTGGGCGAGTGGTCCTGGCAAGCGCGGGTGCCGTGCGCCGTCAGCGCCCACCTCGTGCGTTGTCCCCGGGGCGAGGTGCTGCAAATCGCCGCCCGCGACCTCAGCCACCAACAGCGCGTCGCCGCCGAGTTGCTCGTCAAACACGCCGCGCTCGAAGCGGCCGAGAACTGCATCCTCCTCAGCGACCGCGAGGGCCGGATTCTCTGGGTCAACCCGGCCTTTACCGCGATGACCGGCTACACGCTCCAGGAAGCCCTCGGCGAGAAGGCGTGGTTTCTCAAAGACGACAACCGCGATCCTGCGTTGCACCGGGAACTGATGCGCGTCCTTCACGGCGACCAACCGTGGCGCGGCGAAGTGACCAACCGCCGCAAAGACGGCACCGTGTACCGGGAACGGATGACCATCACCCCCGTCCGCGACCGCCGCGGCGTCCTCACCAACTTCGTCACCATCAAAGAGGACCTGACCGCCCGGGTCACGGGTTCTGCAACCACGCCCGCGCCCTGAAGAACCGTGCGCTCCCGGCTGGCGCGTTGGTGTAGGCCACCGTCTGGCCGGTCCCGAGTAAATCCTCGTAGCCGGGGACGGCCCCCCAGCCACCGGGCAGGTTCGTCGTGGAGTCCAGCGCGAAATGCCGGTCGCAGCCCAACAGGTACTGCGGCGCCGCCGGGCGCGCCAGGAACGACACCACGGCCTGCCCGTTCACGGTCCCGATGTTCAACACGAACCGGTCGGTCGCGTTCGTCGGGTCGGTGCCGGCGGTGAACTCCGCGAGGTTCGACGCCCCGTCACCGTCGGCGTCGTTCGTGGCGTTGCCGCCGGCCAGTCCGCCCAGGTAATCCACCTCCCATTGGTCGGCGAGGCCGTTGGCGTCGGCGTCGGCAAACAGGACGTTGAACACGCCGCTCGTGACCGCGAGGCCGTCGAGCGACGCCACCAGCGTGTAGCCGGCGCCCATCTGATCAATGCGGAGATCGGCGAAGGTCGCCACGCCGTTGGTGGCCGGGACGGTGAGGGTGCCGGACAGCGCGCCGCCGGCCGGGTTGGCGCCGAGGCTGACGGTGACGGTGGCGTTGGTGGCGATGACGTTGTTCTTGAGGTCGCGGATGGCCACTTGAAACGCCGGCGTGATGGCCGCCCCGGCGTGCGGGGCAACCGGTTGGGTCTGGACTGTGAGCCGGGCTGGGCGCGGCGGTTTGGTGAGCGTCAACGTGTCGAGCACCGCGCCGGTCTCCGTGTACACCGTCATGGTCAGGCTGGTGTACGTCACGTCGGCGACGGCGTAGTTGTAGTTGCTGGCCGCCGCGATCAGCGCCGCCGGCCACGGGGGCGCGGGCACGCTTTTCAGTTCCGCCCCGGCCGAGCCGATGATCATGTAGTGGACGCCGTTGGTGCGGATGTGCTCGAAGAAATGGGTGTGGCCGGAGAGCATCACGTCCACGCCGGTCTTTTCGAAACAATTCGTGGCGAGGTTTTTGATGTTGGCGCTCGGGGTGTGGTTGCCGCCGAACACGTAGGCCGGTTCGTGGCAGGTGACGATTTTCCAGACGTTGCTGTTGCGGGCGAGGTCATTGGTGGCAAACGCGTACTGGGCCGTGCCGGGCGCGTATCCCGCCCCGCCGGTGCCGGTCAGGTAATAGTTCAGCACCAACACGTGCAGGTCGCCAACATCGAAGGAGTAGTAGGCCTGCTCCCCGGAAGCCGACGGCGGCGCTTCGGTGAACGCCTTGGTGTTTTGGCCCCATGTCTCGTGGTTGCCGACGGTGTTGAAGAACGGCACCGTGCGGATCAGCGCCAGTTCGTTGGGGCGGAAAAACTCGTTGGTAAAAGCGCTGTACAACCCCTGCCCGGTCGTGTCGCACAGGTCGCCGCCGTAGAGCGACAGCAGCGGCGCCGCGCTGGTGATCCGGGCGGAGACCTGGTCGTGGATCGTCAGGCCCGGCGCCCGGCAATCGGCCATCCAGGCGAACCGGAAGTCCGTGCCCGGCCCGACCAACGTGCGGAAGGTCGCGTCCGGCGTGGTCGTGTTGTCGGCCACGAGCCGGTAATGGTACAGCGTGTCCGGCGCCAGGCCGGTCAGCTTGATCCGATGCACATACGTCCCGGCGGTGGTGACCAGGGTCGTGCTCGTTTGGGCCGAGTTGCCGTAACCGCTGGTCAACCCGTACTCCACGGTCACGAGCCCATCCGCGTCGCATTCGGCCATCACGCAGATGCCGGTGGTGGTTGCCGCCTGCAAATACGGCCCGCGAATCAGATTGACCGGCGGCGGCGTGTCCGACCCGATCAGGCCGAGGGCGAAGCTGATGTCCGAACTCGTCGTGCTGGTCTGGTGAATCTCCGCGGCGAGCACATTCGTGCCGGCCACGAGCAGCGCCGGCGGGAGGTTGGCGGTGAACCACGTCGTGCCATCGTCGCCGGCCAGCGAGGCGGTCGTGTTGTAAGCGATGGTCGTCGTGGGGAAGGTGTTCGTGATCACGCCGACGCCGTTGAGGTAGGCCACGATCCCATCATCGCGCTTGTAGCGGCAGCGCAGACTGATGAACTGCGCCGGATTCGTCACCACGAAGGAATGCCGGAAATACGTGGTGATGTAGTTGCCCGACGTGCAGGTGGGGAAACTGGTGCCGCAGTTGACCACGGTCGCCTCATCACCGTCGCCGTAGCCCAACTCCGCCTGTCCCGCCGCCCAGCCGGTATCGTTGAAGTTCGTGCCGCGCCAGGCGCTGCCCTGGTCGGTGCCGTTATCGAGGTATTTCCAGACCGCGTTGGTGGGCACGAGCACTGTGTCCGCAGCCCATGCCGACAGGCTGAAGACCGCCGCTGGAAGCAAGTAACAAAGTCGCATATGTCCGGCGGCACTATGACAGAACCCCCGCCGCGATTCAACCGGCCCGGCGGCGTTCGACCACCAACTGTTCCTGCCGGAGTTTGACGATGGAATCGGCGGGGCAGACGCCGCGCCAGAGGACGTTCGGATAGAGAACCGCCCGCCGGCCAATGATGCTGCCGGGATTGAGCACGCAGTTGCACCCAATATCCGCCTCGTCGCCGACAATCGCGCCAAACTTCCGCAACCCGGTATCAATGTCGCCGACTTTGACAGTGCCGGTCGTGGATTTGAGATTGGAGATGATGACGCCCGCGCCGAGATGCGCCTTGTGGCCGAGGATGGAGTCGCCGACATAACTGAAGTGCGGCACCTGACAGCCGTTGGACAGCACCGCGTTCTTGAATTCGCACGCGTTGCCGAGCACGCAGCTGTCGCCGACAATCACGTTCTCCCGGAGATACGCCCCGGCCCGGATTTCACAATTCGACCCGATAATCGCCGGGCCTTTGATGACCGCCCCGTGCTCAATGACGGTGCCCTTCCCAATCTGCACGTCCCGGCCGATGTACGGGGTGCCGACAACCGTGCCGGCATTGCCGGGTTTGAGACTGGCTTGGACGAACGCGCCGATGCGTCGGAGCGCGTTCCACACCGGTTCGCCGTCGAACAACTCCGGACACGCGCACTGCGTCAGATCAAGAAGTTCGTCCGCCCGAAACATGCCGGCATCTTAGCGGTCACACTTGCCCGCCGCAAGCCTGACGGTTATCCTTGCCCGCATGAACGAGTATCCGCCCCTGATGCTGGCCGGTTTCCTCGCGCTGGCGGTGCCGGCGGTTGCCGCGCCGACACGCGTGCTGTTCATCGGCAACAGTTACACCGGCGTCAACGATCTCCCGCAGATTTTCCGAGACATCGTCGCCAGCACGGGCGCGCCAGCCCCCGAAGTCAGGGCCACGACGCCCGGCGGCAAGCTGCTGGAGCAGCACTTGCGCGAACCGGCGGCGTTGAAGTTGATGGATGAAGGCAACTGGGATGTCGTCGTGCTGCAAGGGCAAAGCCAGGAATCCGCCCTCGCGGAGCAGTCCGAGAAAGTGCGCGACCGATTCCTGCGCGGCGCGGCCGGCCTCTACGACCGGATCAAATCCAGGAGTCCAACAGCCAAAGTTGTCCTCTACGAGACCTGGGCGCGGCATGCGGATTATTGGCAAGACCCGAAAGCCAACCGCAACGTTGGCAACGACCCCGGCGAAATGCAGGCCCGCATCCGCAAATGGTACCGGACCGCCGCCGCTCAACGACCGGACTTCGTCATCGCCCCCGTCGGCGACGCCTGGGAGTTGAATTACCGGAGTCCGAACGCCCTCCGGCTGCACGTCAACGATAACTCCCACCCGGCATTTCAAGGGTCGTATTTGGCCGGTTTAGTCATCTACGCCACGATTTACCATCCCACCGCCCTTGCCATTTCTTACCGGGGCAATCTCACCTCGGCGGAGGCCGGCCGCCTCCAACGCGTGGCCGCGCAAGCCACGACTACCGGCTCTTCAACGATTCCTTAAGTTTTGCCGGCGTGAAATCTTCGGCGGGAATGTCGAGCCCACGGTCGGCGCGCGAGCCTTGGAGAATGGTCTGACCGGGTGAACCGGCGGATTCGACAATCAATTGCGCGGCACTCCACGTGCCGTCTTCCTGCTGCAACAGCCGGTCGACGCGGAACCGTTTCACCAGTTCGCCAGCTTTGCCGGACTTCTCCATCCGCAACGGCAGCGCGATGTCGGGCGCAACCCACACCTTGATGGCCGAGGAGCTGGCAACCGAGTTCGTGGGTGGCCGGGTTTCGATGATTTGGCAGTCACGACCGGCAACCTTTTCGTTACCGGTGATTGTGGGCGCCGGCCAGCGCAACCGCCAATCGTCGCCCCCCCGAACATCCCGTGCAATAACAAGATTGCCGGCTGCGTCGCCTGCACCATGCCGCTAACCGGCGCGCGCGGTTGGCTCAAGAAGCTTCTGCAGTTCCGCGGGGTGATGAACCGGCAACTGACAGGCGCCGCGCACGCAGACTTGCGCGGTGGATTCCGCACCGGACCGGAACCGCACCGTCACGGTCGGCAGAAATTGTCGCCGCAGCACCGGTAGGAAACGCTCCGGCGGTCCCGTCAACGTGACCTGTTGCGGGTTGCCCAGCAACCAGTCGAGCGCGCACAACATCTGCGGCACGGCGTGCGGCGCGCGCGTCAGGAGTGCGGCGGCCGCTGCCAACGTCCGCCGCGCCGCCTCCCGGTAATCCAGCCGGTCGGTCAACTCCGCCAACCGCAACAGCAACAGCGCGGCCACCGAGTTGCCGCTCGGCTCCGCGCCGTCGTACTCCTCTTTCGGGCGGACGAGGACACTCGCGTCCGCGCCGGTGGTCATGAAGAAGCCACCGGCGGGGTCGGCGAAGGTTTTCAGCATTACGTCGGCCAGTTCCGCCGCTTTCGTCAGCCAGCGCGGGTTGAAGTCCGTCTCGTACAAGTCCACCAGCCCGGTGGCGAGACAGGCGTAGTCGTCGAGCACCGCCGGAGCGTTGCCGGACCGGACGATGTTGCCGAATCGGCCGGCGGCGGTCTGCGCGGCGCGGAGATACCGGGGTTCGTCGAGCGCCTGCGCCGCCCGTGCCAGCGCGGAAATCATCAGGCCGTTCCACGCGGTGATGATCTTTTCGTCGCGGTGGGGCCGGATCCGTTTCGCCCGCGCCGCCAGCAACGCAGCGCGTTCGTCCGGGAAGCCGGTGCCGTGGAGGATGTTCAGGCCGTGTTCCCAGTTGCCGGCGGCAGACACGCCGTAGGCCCGGCAAAAGGCGTCCGCCCGGTCGCCGAGCACGGCCTCAATTTCGGCCCGGGTCCAGACGTAGAACTTGCCCTCGACACCTTCGCTGTCGGCGTCCTCGGCGGAGTAGAACCCGCCGTCGGGGCCGGTCAGGTCCCGCAACACGTAGTCGCAGGTGCGCCGCGCAATGTCGGCAAAGAACTCGTCACCGGTAATCTGATAGGCCTCGACGTAGCTGACGACGAGTTGGGCCTGGTCGTAGAGCATTTTCTCGAAATGCGGCACGAGCCAGCGGTCGTCCACGCTGTAGCGGTGAAAGCCGCCGCCGAGCTGATCGAACAGCCCGCCTGCGGCCATCCGGCGCAGTGTCAGCAACGCCATGTCGCGGGCGGCGGTGTTGCCGGTCCGCGCGCAATACCGGAACAGAAAGTTCAGCACGACCGGCCGGGGGAACTTGGGCGCGCCGCCGAAGCCGCCGTGCTCGGGGTCGAACGCGGCGCGGAATTCTTCGTGGCCGGCGCGCAGCGGCGTGTCGTCAATCTCCGCCGGCGCGCGGGGAGTGGGTTGGAGCGCGGCGGTCAGGGCGTCGGCTTGTTGGCGCACCCGGTCGCGGTGGCCGGTCCAGATTTCGTGGATGCGTTCCAGCAATTGCCGGAACTGGGCCGGGGGGAAATAGGTGCCGCCATAAAACGGTTTGCGCTCCGGCGTCAGCCAGACGCTCATCGGCCAGCCGCCCTGGCCGGTCATCGCTTGGACGGCAGTCAGGTACACGTGGTCGAGATCGGGACGCTCTTCGCGGTCCACTTTGATCGGGACGAAATGCGCGTTGAGGATGCCGGCGATGGCGTCGTTCTCGAACGACTCGCGTTCCATGACGTGGCACCAGTGGCAGGTCGAGTAGCCGATGGAGAGGAAGATGGGTTTGTTCTCCTGCCGGGCCTTGGCGAGCGCCTCGTCGCCCCACGGAAACCAATCCACCGGGTTGTGGGCGTGCTGCCGGAGGTAGGGGCTGGATTCTGTGGCGAGCCGGTTCATGGCCGCCAACATAGCACCAGATCTCAGCAGTTGCAGGGCACGACACAGCCGGCCGCCAACGCCACGGCAATCAGGAGCAGGAGCAACACGACGCGATTCATGGGCCGCAGCTTACCGGATTTTCGGAGTTGCACAACGCGGATTTTCAGCAAAACATGTCCACCATGACTGCCAACGAAGTTCTCGAACTCGCCCGCGCCTACCAGCCGGCCTGTATTCTTGCCGCCGCCGCCGACCTCGATCTGTTTCAGCTCTTCGGCACCGACGCACTGACGGCCGATCAAATCGCGGTCAAACTCCGCGCTGACCTGCGTGGCACGACCATCCTGCTCGACGCGTTGGTCGCGCTGCGGCTGCTCGAAAAGAACTTCGCCAGTTATCGGGTCCCGACCGAGCTGGTCTCGTTGCTGGGCCAACACGGTCCCGGCAGTGTCTTGGCCATGGCGCAACACCAAGCCAATTGTCTCCGCCGGTGGGCGCAGCTCGCGCAGGTCGTCAAAACCGGTCAGCCGGCTCCGCGCACGCCGAGCATCCGTGGCGAAGCCGGTGACCTTGAATCGTTTATCGGCGCAATGCACAACGTCTCCGCGCCCGAAGCGGACAAGGTGATTCGCGGGCTACACTGCCGGCACCTGCTCGATGTCGGCGGTGGTTCCGGCACATGGACGCTGGCGTTCTTGCGCGCCAATCCGGGCGCGACGGCGACCATCTTTGATTTGCCGGCGGTGATTCCGATGGCGCGCCAACGGCTCGCCGGCCAACCCGTGCAGTTTGTCGCCGGAGATTTCTACACCGACGAACTTCCCGGCGGCGCCGACCTCGCGTGGGTCAGCGCGATTGTTCACCAGAACTCGCGCGCCGAAAACCGGGAACTGTTTGCTCGGGTTTACCGGGCACTCGTCCCCGGTGGCCGCATTGCCATCCGCGACATCGTGATGGCGCCGAGTCGCACCGCGCCGGTGGCGGGCGCATTGTTTGCCGTCAACATGCTCGTCGGCACTGAAAACGGCGGGACGTTTACCTTTGACGAATTACGGGAAGACCTGGAGTCAGCCGGCTTCCGCGACGCGAAGGTTGTGCGCCCCGATGCCGGTATGAATGCCGTGACCGTGGCGGTCAAATCCCCAGCCGGCGGCGCAGATCGGCGCTGAACGTGCCGGTGCAGATTTCCTCGACGGGGCCGGTCATGACGAGATTCAGGTCGCGGTCGAGTTCGATGTTCAGGTTGCCGCCTTCCATCTGGACGGTGACCGGGCTGTCCACGAGTTTCTTGTCGTAGCAGGCCGCCGCCACGGCGCAGGAACTGGACCCGGAGGCCAACGTGTGCCCGGCGCCGCGCTCCCAAATCAGCGCGCGGACGTTGTGCCGGTCGAGCACCTGCGCGAACTGGACGTTGGTCCGGTGCGGGAACGCCGGGTGGTTTTCGATGGCCGGGCCGAGCTTCGGCAAATCCACCTGCTTCAAGTCCGGGACGATGGTCACGCAATGCGGGTTGCCCACCGACAGCGCCGTGACTTCACCGACCCCGTCGAGCCGCGTCAGTTGCCGGTCAATGACGGCGCGGCCCATTTCCACGCGGACGCCGTCGTCCAGCAATTGGACGCGGACGACGCCGCCGCGGGTGTGGACGGTGAACGCGCGTTTGTGGGTGTAGCCGTGGTCGAAGAGGAACCGGGCGAAGATGCGGAGGCCGTTGCCGGATTTTTCCGCCTCCGAGCCGTCGGGATTCAGGATGCGGACGGCGAAATCGGCGGCCGGGTTTTTCGCGACGACGAGAATCCCATCCGAGCCGACGCCGAGGTGGCGGTGGCAGATGAGGCGGACGCGTGCCGGTGTGAGTTCAAAGGCCGGGTCCATCACGAGGTAGTCGTTGCCGAGTCCGTGTGAGCGAACAAAGTCAAACTGTTGGTTCATGGCGGGGAGCAAATCACAAACTGGTCGGGAAGAAAAGCCTGCCGGTTATTCGCAAGGCTCGGCCAGGAGATTCGGGTCGGCCGGGACCGCCGGCTCGTCGCGGAGGACGGCGCTGGCCGGTTCGGGCTGAACCTGGCTGAGGTTGCCGGTCACGAGGTTGGGGCGGCTGGCCACATACTGTTTCAGTTCGCGGGCGGCTCGCTGGGGGTTGAGGTTTGGTTCGACCTTGACTCCGAGGTTTTGCTCGTCGTGTTTGCGGGCGCAGGTGTAGGCGGTGAGCAGGTTGGCGACCTGGGTGTGGACCAGTTGCAGTCCCCGGCCGCGGTTTGTCGTGGCCGCTTCGCCGAGAATCTTCTGCAATTCCTGCACAAACCGCAGTTGGGCGTGAATCACGGGGACGTCGTCCGGTAAGTGGGACAATTTCGCGATCACGAGCCTGCGGTTCTGGTAGTCCGCCTCGATCTGATTGCTCCGGTATTCGCGGTAGGTTTCCACGAGGAGCGAGAAGGCCCAGTCTTGCGCCTTCAACTGACAGACCGGGTCGCAGACCCGCACGGGTCGCGGCGGTTCTGGCAGGGGGCGGGTTTCCGCTGTCCAACCGGCCGTGCTCAACATCGCCCCGATTCCCGCGCGGATGATCCAATGGCTCCAGTTCATGGTGTCTCTGAGCTACCAAAGCACAGCCTGCCGGCGAAAGCAAACGCGCCTCCGCGCTTGCCTCGTTGCGGCGGTCTCCTTACAGTTGGGGCGTGGCGACCACCGAACAAGACACTGCCCGGCGCGCGTTCTGGAGTCTCTGGGTCACGCAGTTTCAGGGCGCGTTCAGCGACAATGTCTACCGGCTGCTGATTGTGTATTTGATTCTGGGGTTGGCTCTGCCCCGCGACCGGGCGGATTGGCTGGTGTTGTGGACGGGGGTGCTCTTTTCGTTGCCGTTCATTTTGTTTTCGATGGCCGGCGGCTGGCTGGCCAACCGGTTCAGCAAACGCTCCGTAACCATCGGCGTGAAACTGCTGGAGGTTGCGGTGATGCTCATCGCCACCGTCGGGCTGGCGTGGTCGCACCTGCCGCTGTTGTTGGGGTGCATCTTTTTGATGAGCCTGCAAAGCGCGTTGTTTGGCCCGTCCAAATACGGTTTACTGCCGGAGTTGTTGCCCGAACAACGCTTGTCCTGGGGCAACGGCGTCGTCGCGATGGGCACCAACGTTGCCATCCTGCTGGGCACCGTCGCCGCCGGCTGGCTGGCCGATTGGTTTGCGGGACGGCAAGTCTGGTCGGGAGTGGTGCTCGTTGGGTTGGCCATCGGCGGCACGCTGGCCAGTTTGGGCATCATGCGGTTGCCGGCGGCGGATCCGGCCGCGCGGTTTCGCGTCAATTTTGTCGGCGATCTCTTGGCTCAACTCCGGTATGTCCGTCGTGACCGGGTGCTGGGGCTGGCGTTGCTCGGCAACGTCTATTTCTCGTTCCTCGGCTCGTTGTTGATGATCAATGTCACAATGTACGGGCAGGAAGTGCTGCATCTTTCGTTTCGGGCCAACAGCCTGTTGCAAACCGCCATTGCTGTCGGCGTGGGTGTCGGCTCGGTGGCGGCCGGGTATTTGTCGGGCCGCAAAATCGAATACGGCCTCGTCCCGTTCGGCGCCCTCGGCATCACTGGGTTTTGCGCCTGGCTGGGGCAGGCGGGGTTGACCCAATTCGATCTGCTCTGGCGGCTCGCGGCGCTGGGATTTTTTGGCGGGTTCTTCATCGTGCCGCTCAGCGCCATCCTTCAACATCGGCCCGCCCCCGCTCGCATCGGCGGCGTGCTCGGCGCCAATAACCTTCTTTCGTTTGCCGGGGTGATGCTCGGCTTTGCCGCCAACTATGGCCTGCGCCGGCTCGGCTTTGGCCCGCCGGAGATTTTTGTGTGGGGCGCGGTCCTGACGCTGGCCGGCACGGTGTACGTTGTGTGGCTGTTGCCGGACTCGCTGTTGCGGCTGCTGTTGTGGCTGTTGACGAACACGATCTACCGGATCCGCGTCGAGGGCCGGGACAACATCCCGGAGAAAGGCGGCGCGCTGTTTGTCTGCAACCACGTCTCGTTTGTGGACGCGCTGCTGCTCATTGCCAGCACCGACCGGCACATCCGGGGGATCGTGTTCAAGGACATCTACGAGAACCCGTTCGTCAAACCGTTTGCCAAGATACTGCGGGCCATTCCGATCTCCGCCCAGCAACGGCCCCGGGAGATGTTGCAGTCGTTGCGCACCGCCCGCGCGGCGATCCGCAAGGGGGAGGTCGTCGTGATTTTCGCCGAAGGCCAGATCACCCGGATCGGCCAGCTCCTGCCGTTCCGCCGCGGGCTGCAGTACATCATGCGCGGCGTGGACGCGCCGATTCTTCCGGTCCACCTCGACGGCGTGTGGGGGAGCATTTTCAGTTTCGAGCGGGGCCGGTTTTTTGGCAAGCTGCCGCACCGGATCCCGTACCCGGTGACGGTGAGTTTTGGCAAGCCGATGCCGCCGACGGCCACCGCGTTTGAAATCCGGGAAGCCATTCAACAGCTCCAGAGCGACGCCTGGGCGTACCGGAAACGGCTCATGCAGCCGGTCCAGCGCGCGTTGATCCAGATTGCCCGGCGGCATCCCTTCCGGTTCGCGATGGCCGATCAACGGATTCCGAAAATGACGTACGGCGCGACGTTGGTGCGGTCGGTGTTTCTGGCCCGCCGGCTGCGGCCGTGGCTGGGCGACCAGGAAATGGTCGGCGTGTTGCTGCCGCCCTCGGTCGGCGGCGCGTTGGTCAACTATGCGCTGATGTTGATGGCGCGCGTGCCGGTCAACCTCAACTACACCGTCACCGACGACATCCTCGCCTCTTGTGCCCGGCAGTGCGGCCTGCGGACGGTCATCACTTCCCGGATGTTTCTGGAGAAGGTGGGACGGGCTTCCAGCCCGTCCTTTGCGGTGGGGCCGGGCAAGATGCCCGTCCCACTGTATCTCGAAGACCTCATCCAGTCGCCGCGCCGGTCGGAGAAACTGATGGCGTTGTGGATGAGTTTTCTCCTGCCGGCGCGCACGCTGGAGCGGAACATCGGCCGGCACCGCCGGGTCGAGCTTGACGATTTGGCCACCGTGATTTTTTCCAGCGGCAGCACCGGCGAGCCGAAGGGCGTGATGCTCACCCACTACAACATCGCCTCCAACATCGAGCAGGCCGGCCAGATGTTTGCGTTCACGGCGCGCGACCGGATTCTCGGCATCCTGCCGTTCTTCCACTCGTTCGGGTTCACCGTGACGCTCGTCCTGCCGCCCGTGCTCGGCACCGGGGTGGTGTTTCATCCGAATCCGCTCGATGCGAACGCCGTGGGCGAGCTGGTGCAGAAATACCGGGTCACGTTCATGATTGCCACGCCGACGTTTTTGCAGCTCTACATCCGCACGGTCGCGCCGGAACAATTCGGCAGCCTCCAATACGTCGTGACCGGCGCGGAGAAACTGCCGGAGCGGGTCGCCCAGGCGTTTGAAGACCGGTTTGGCCTCCGGCCGCTGGAAGGGTACGGATGCACGGAGTGCGCGCCGGTGGTGGCGGTCAACACCCACGATTTCCGGGCGGCAGGTTTCCGGCAGGTCGGCGCCAAACGCGGCAAGATCGGCCATCCCGTGCCGGGCGTCAGCGTGAAGATCGTGGATCCGGAGACGTTCGCGCCGGTGCCGCTCGGCGACGAAGGCCTGCTGCTCGTCAAAGGCCCGAACATCATGAAAGGCTACCTCGGCCAACCGGAGAAGACCGCCGCGGTCCTCCGCGATGGATGGTACGTGACCGGCGACATCGCGTCGTTGGACGAGGAGGGGTTCATCCAGATCACCGACCGGGCGTCCCGGTTCAGCAAGATCGGCGGCGAAATGGTGCCGCACATCAAGGTCGAGGAGAAACTTCACGAACTGGCCGGCACGACCGAGCACACGTTCTCCGTGGTCGGCGTGCCCGACGAACAGAAAGGCGAACGGCTTGTTGTCGTGCACACGCTACCGGAGGAAAAACTCAAGCCGGTCCTGGAAAAACTCGCCGCCAGCGACCTGCCCAACCTCTGGAAACCCCGGCCCGACAGTTTCCACCGGATTGACAAGTTCCCCCTGCTCGGCACCGGCAAGCTCGACCTCCGCAAGGTTCGGGAGATTGCCGAAGTCCAGGAAGGATGATAGTTTCCGCGCCATGGAGAATGATTGGAATCAGACCCTGGAACTGCCCGTGCCGCGGTTTGCGGCGACGTTGGACGACCTGGATGTCAGCGCGGCGTTTCTCGCGGACCTGGCGTTGAAGACGGCCTCGCTCGAGGCCGAGCCGACGACGAGCAGCGTGGCGCGGAGCCTGCAGTTGGGGATGTTCGTCACCGATTTGCTGATGGACCGGCTCTACAACGAGAAACTGGTCGAGAAAAAGGGCACCGTCGGCCTCCACAATCACCGGTTCCAACTCACGG
>Ga0315298_1001339_pt1 | contig 45715 bp, 39 predicted proteins | sample WHS_1_MG_FD_203077 | JGI IMG/M metagenome (GOLD analysis project Ga0315298, IMG submission 203077) | Extremophilic microbial mat communities from Washburn Hot Springs, YNP, Wyoming, USA - WHS_1_MG | ecosystem: Environmental > Aquatic > Thermal springs > Hot (42-90C) | place: USA: Wyoming...
CCCACCGATCACCTGGTTCAATACTAGCAACCGCTTCTGCTCCCTCTCGTTCAACGTCACCGTCTCCATCATGGAGGACATTTTCGCTGAACAGTTGAGGGGTGTCAGAATCGCTGGAGATTAACACACCGCCGGAGCCAGGATTGTCCGCGTCGAGCGGGGCTGGTATACTAATGCTCCAGCCGGCATGTCCCATCGATGAGACACGTGGGTTGAGATGCGCGGGGCGGCGTTCCCACCGCGCTGTCGCAGCGGGCGCCATTGGAGTGGGCCGCCGGGCGAAGCGACGCGCCAGCTCTCCGATCGACCGCACCCAAGAACCTGGGCGCGACCACGTGCCAGATCTTGGGAGGGACTGGCCTATTGAGCGGGGACCAGCTCGGCCTCACGGACTCGACCTCCTATCGGCGCGAAACCGTACTCCTGGTTGGCCAGGCGCCCATGCCCCCAAGCCTGCGACCCTACTTGTCCTCCCCATTTCTGTCTATCGAGGTCGCTGTGGATCCCGCGACCGGGGTGGTGGTCGGCGTCCAATCCTCGGCGACCTCGGCGACGGCAGGCCGCCTTCTGCAGGAGACTCTCCTGGGCAGAAGGATGGAGGAGGGCTGGCAGGAGCTCCTGGCAACAGTCGAGGGCCGCTACTTCGCCGCGGACAGAGTGGCACTGATTGAGGCCGTACGCGGCATCCAGGAGCAGTACCTACGGTGGGCGAGGTCGGACCGTCTCGACAAGACGCCTCAGATCGTCCGGTCGGACCTGCTCGACGCCGATCCTGCTTCAGCCGGAAGCACCCCCAGCAGGGTCAAGAGCCGACTGGCCAGCGCCCTGGTCACACTCCTCGCCCATTCGCGCCTTCTCGACGGGTACGATGCGGATACCAGGGTTGGTCGCCCGCTTCCGCCGGGGGCGAGGCGGCAGGCAGTCCAGCTGTACGCGGTAATCCAGCAGATACTGCACAGCCTTCAGGTGGAGAGCGGCCTCCTGGAGCCACGCATCGAACCCGTATCGGTCCCAGACCTGCTCGAGAGGTGCTTCCGGCGGTGTCCTGGGATCGGAACCCGGGTTCCCGTCATACGCCACTTCGCAGATGATCTTGGGACGGCCAGGGGCGACCATGTTGTTCTGGAGGAGGCCATGGTCCTCCTTCTGGATGAGGCCTCATCCTATGCCTACGCCGCCGGTGCCGATCTGGAGGTGGCTACCGAGCGGCGCAGGGCAGAGGTCCAGATCACCATTGCGCTGCGCGCCGGCGAGGCAAGATCGTCACCCGACGAAGGCGAGCTCGCATCGGGAACGGCTGCCTCCGACCCTGTGGAGCGGATGTGGGAGGCAGGGCTTGGAACGCTGGCTGCCAGGACCCTCATCGAGCACCAGGGGGGCAGGCTCTGGATGCAGGACCAGTTTCCTCACGGGCATCACATCCTCTGCGTCTCCCTGCCCGCGAACGCCACCCCCGAGGACAGCGAGGCCCGCGAGGCGAGGGTTGGGTCGCGTGATGCTGCAGGGCGGACAAAAGGGGGGAGGGTTACCCCTTCCTGGCGATGACTGCCCGGTGATGCTACAATGGCCGTGGTGCCGCTGGCAGAGACGCAAGCGGGTTTCCACGAGGACACCCCAGGTAAGTCACCGTTAGCTCCTTCCCGAGCCTCAACGGCTGCGGCTCCCTAGCAAGGATGGCGGGTTGGAGAGTTTTGTCGCCCTCGATCTGGAGCTGACCCCTTTTGGCGGCGACCAGCAGAGGATTATCGAGATCGCCGCGGTGAGGTTCCGCGGCGGGCAGGTAGACGACAGCTTCTGCACCCTGGTGGATCCGCGCTGCGATCTGACCCCTAGGGTGGGAGCCCTTACCGGCATTCGGCAGACGGAGGTCGATGCGGCGCCGCGCCTTCAGGAGGTAGCCCCGACCGTCGTGCGCTTCGTGGGGAGCGACCCCGTGGTTGGCCAGAGCATCAGCCTGGATCTGGAGTGCCTTGCCGCCGCCGGCATACGGCTTGCCAACCCCATCCTCGACACCTATGAGCTCGCGTCCATCTTGCTTCCTGGGCTTCCGTCGTACGATCTCGGCACTATCGCCCGGGCCCTGGACGTTGCGGTAAAGCAGGAGCACAGGGCGCTGGACGACGCCATGGTGGCAGGGCGGGTCCTCCTCGCTCTTATGGATCGCGCAGCCGCGCTTGACCCATCTATTCTCTCACAGATCACGCAGCTCGCCAGCCGGATCCCCAACTTGCCTTGCTCCGGATTCTTCCGGGAGGCCCAGCGTCGCCGCGTCAAGGAGCATTTCACGCGAAATGGAGGCGCAGCGGGGAACAGTCGAGGCCCCGATCCCTCGGACATGGAGACCGATGCCGCGTGGGGCCTCTTCCCAGGAGATTCGCCGAGGCCGGAAATACGACCCGCCATCATGCCCTCGCAACAGCGGATCCCGGTCGATCCGGCGGAGCTCAGGGCGCTGATGGCTCCGGGGGGCGCCGTGGCGTCCGCCCTGCCTCGTTTCGAGAGACGCGAGGAGCAGCTACGAATGATGGACGCGGTGGCCGAGACTCTCAACGAGGGTGGCCAGCTTCTGGTGGAGGCTGGCACAGGAACTGGAAAGTCCATGGCTTACCTTCTCCCCGCGGTGTACTTCGCCGTCAGGAACGGCCGTCGCGTCGTAGTATCTACCAACACCATCAACCTCCAGGATCAGCTCTACCAGAAGGACATCCCCGCTCTCCAGGCCTGCCTGCCCATCCAGTTCAGGGCAGCCCTTCTGAAAGGGCGCGCCAACTACCTCTGCCTCCGCCGATGGCTGGTGATCTCCCGGGCGCCCAACCTCGGGGTGGACGAGATCATGACCATCATCAAGACCCTGATCTGGCTCGCGTGCACGCGAACAGGAGACTGGTCGGAGCTGAACCTAACGGCCGCTCAGGCGGAGATTTGGCCTCGGATATCGGCACAGGCAGAGTCGTGCGCACTCTCCGCCTGTCCTCACTTCAGGAGAGGGGCTTGCTTCGTCCTGAGGGCCCGCCGAAAGGCCGAGGGGGCCCACCTGGTGGTGGTGAACCACGCCCTGCTCCTTAGCGACCTGGCCATATCAGGGGGAGTCCTGCCGGAATACGGCCACGTAGTGATCGACGAGGCGCATCACCTCGAGGAGGAGGCTACCAACCAGCTCGGGTTTACGCTCAGTCGACTGGACCTGCGAAGCTTCCTGGCTTCCCTACTTCAGACGACCTCCAGCCAAAGGCCCGCGGGCTTCCTACCAGAGCTGGAGGCAGCCCTGAAGACGGCCATTCTGTCCCATGGCGAGCTCGGGGCCCTCTCAGCCGCCATGCGAGGGGTCGAGTCATGTGCCGAGGAGGTGGAGGGGTTCTTCGAAACGCTGGCATGCTTCGTCTACGACCATTCCGAGGAGCGATCCAAGGTTGGGTCCAGGCTGCGGGTCACCGACGCCCTCCGCGCTCAGCCTGGTTGGTCAGAGATAGAGGTTCGATGGACGGAGCTCTTCCAACGGCTGAGATCGCTTCGTCACTACCTGGAGCAGCTTCAGCACATCATAGAGGGGCCAGAGGCCGGGGAACCGCCTGAGCGGGAGGGGATCGTGGCGGAGCTGGCAGGCTTCAGCCACTACCTGCAGAGGGTGGAGTCCAAGGGCGAGGAGATCATCTGCGCCCCCGGACCCAACGGGATCTACTGGATTGGCACCGGCCCCTCTGAAGCCGACCTCTGCCTCTGCTCGGCCCCCCTTCACGTGGGCGAGGCGCTGAACGCTGCCCTCTTCAAGTCCAAGGAGAGCGTAATACTCACCTCGGCCACCCTGGCCACGGAGGGCAGCTTCGAGTACATAAAGGAGCGGCTGGGACTGGAGAGCCCTAGGGAGATGATCTTGGGCTCCCCTTTCGACTACCGGCGCTCCACCCTGCTCTACGTGGTCAGGGACATCCCGGAGCCCGCTCGTCCTGCCAGTCAGCGCGCCGTCGAGGCCGTGATCGCCGACCTGGTGCTGGCCCTCCAAGGGCGAACCCTCGTGCTCTTCACATCGCACGCGCAGCTGAGGGCGACCACCAGCGCCATCAGGTCACGATTGGAGTCCGCGGGGATCCTCGTCCTGGCCCACGGCGTGGATGGCTCCAGACGGAGGCTCCTGCAAGCCTTTATGGGCAGCCCCAGGGCCGTCCTCATGGGAACCAGCAGCTTCTGGGAGGGTATCGACGTGGTGGGGGAGCGGCTGAGCTGCCTTATCATCGTGAAGCTGCCCTTCTCGGTCCCCACGGACCCGATCTTCGCCGCGAGGAGCGAGGCCTTCGAGGAGCCGTTCCGCCAGTACTCTGTTCCCCAGACCATCCTCCGCCTGAAGCAGGGTTTCGGGAGGCTGATTCGGAGCAGCACCGATCGCGGGGTAGTGGTGATCCTGGACAGCCGGGTGGGGAGCAAGTTCTACGGGCCGGCCTTCATCCATTCCCTGCCGACCTGCACAGTGCGCACCGGCTCGGCGGCTCACGTGGTCGAGGCGGCCAGAAGCTGGTTGGAGGCCCATGACAACTCCACGGGGCGAGCCTAGGGCTCGCCCCGTGACTACGCTGGAGCAGGCTACGCCTGGATATCCTCTTCGGGGCCGAAAGTCTCCACCTCCACCGAGCCGGCCACCTTGGTTCGCTTGAACCTTTTCCGCCGGGCCTTCGCCGACTCGATCAGGCGGTCGAGCATCTCGGTGTCTCGGCCCTCCTCTTTCAGATCGTCCACGTAGACTGCCTCTCCGTCATCGGTCAACAGATAGTGTCGGTCACCGTCAAGGTCAACGTAAAGCTTCATCGGTGCCCTCCTTTCCCGATAGGCGGATGTCGTGGCCTTCCGGAAGGGTCCCTCCCGCTCGCTGCCCCCGCCCCTGCATGGGGACGGGGCGACGCCCGAGTAGATTATAGGCGGTCCCTGGTCGAAACGGAACCCTCCTCGCCCGTCGCAACCGATCAACCGAGAAGCCCCCGGCCCTCGCAGCCGATCACCTGCAGCGAATCATGCCCCTAGGCGCTCCATTAGCGGCGGCGCGACCGGCCCCGGCTCTTCCCCGATCTCGAACGCATGCAAGAGCTCTGCCATCGCCCTTTTGGTGCGCGCATCGTCTCTCGCGTGCACCTCCGCCAGGGGCTCGCCCTTCTCCACCGCATCCCCCTGTTTGGCAAGCAGCCGCACCCCCACCAGAGGGTCGATCCGGTCTTCTTTGGTGGCCCTTCCGGCGCCAAGCGTGAGCACTGCCTGGGCGACCCACCAAGCGTCCAGCGCCGTCACAGACCCGCTCCTCGGCGCCGGCAATGGCGCCACCACCGGTGCCCTGCCCAGCAATCCTGGCGACTCCACGACCCTGGGATCGCCGCCCTGGAGCGCTATCAGCCTCTCCATCCACTCCAGGCCCTGTCCCGACGCCATGGCCCGTTGCGCCATTTCCCTTCCCTCAAACGTGCTGGCTGCACGCCCCGCAAGGTACAGCATTTCGCCTGCCAGAAGCAGCGAGAGGTCGGCAAGGTCACGTGGTCCGTCTCCCCGAAGGGTCTCGAGCGCCTCGGCCACCTCCAGCGCGTTGCCCACCGCCCGTCCCAAGGGCTCATCCATCGGGGTGAGGAGGGCAGTGACTCTCCTGCCCGAGGCTTCCCCGATCTCTATCATCAGCCCGGCTAGCTCTCTGGCCTCGTCCAAGTCCTTCATGAAGGCGCCCCGACCCACCTTCACATCCAGCACGAGGCCTTGAGCCCCTACCGCCAGCTTCTTGCTCATGATGCTGCTGGCTATCAGCGGGATGCTCTCCACAGTTCCAGTGACGTCTCGAAGAGCGTACAGCCTCCGGTCGGCTGGGACTAGCTCGGGAGTCTGCCCCGCGACGGCGATCCCCTCCCTCTCCACCTGAGTCACGAACTGCTCCTTGGACAGATCGACACGGAAGCCCGGGATGGACTCCAGCTTGTCGAGGGTTCCCCCGGTGAAACCGAGGCCGCGCCCGGACATCTTGGCAACCGCCGCGCCGCACGCCCGCACTAGCGGCGCCACCACAAGGGTGGTCTTGTCACCGACCCCCCCGGAGCTGTGCTTGTCTACCACGGGGAGGCTGGCCCCACGTAGATCGAGGATCGAGCCCGAGGCAACCATCACCGAGGTGAGGTCTATCACCTCCCTCTTGCTCATCCCCCGGCAGCAGACGGCCATCAGCCAGGCCGACACCTGGTAGTCGGGCACGTCGCCGCGGACGTATCCCATGACTACCGCCTCGATCTCCTCGCGGCTCAGCTCCTCCCCGAATCGCTTCCGCCGGATGATCTCGGCCACCCTCATGGCTGCCACGGGACCATCCTCCCCTCGTCGAGGAACGCGACAGAGACCACGCGCCCGTCCCTCATGTACACCCTGGGGAGGCGCAAGCCGATGGAAGTCAGCACCTCGTAGCTTATGGTGCCCGATCGTGCGGCGAACTCATCGCAGTCGATGCTTTCACCCCCCTGGGAGCCAATTACGACGACTGGATCCCCCACAGCCACCTGGCCGCAGTCGCTGACATCCACCACGCACTGGTCCATGCTGACTCGTCCCACTATCGGTGCTCTTCTCCCATTGACCAGCACGAAGCCGTTGTTGGAGTGGCTCCTCGGCAGGCCGTCGGCGTAGCCCATCGGCACGAGAGCCACCCGCATGGGACGCTCCGCCACGAAGGACCGCCCGTATCCGACGCTCCTGCCAGCCTCCAGCGCAAACACCCTGGCTATCCGGGAGTGGACGGAGAGCGCGGGTCTGAGAATGGCGCCTCGCCTCACGTGGCTCGATGGGTAGAGCCCATAGAGCGACAACCCGATCCTAACCATGTCCATGTGACTGGCGCTGAGGCCGTGAAAGGCGGCGCTGGCCGCCATGTGGCACACCTGGAAGTCGAAACCCGCCACCCGTAGCCTCTCTCGCGCAGCTCTGAAGCTCTCCAGCTGGGCAACCGAGTAGGAGAGATCCTCCTCGTCGGCCGAGGCGAAGTGCGAGTAGAGCCCCTCCCAGACCAAGCCCGGCAGGCGCGAAGCAGCTGGCAGCCACGACAGCAGCTCCTCCACGGGGATCCCGTACCTCCCGAGGCCGGTCTCCACCTTGACATGCACCGCCACGGTGGTCCCGACCCTTCGCGCGACCATCGAGAGGGCCGCAGCTTGCTCCGGACTCACCACCGTCGGCCGGAGTCCCAGCTCCACCACCGTGCCCACCTCTGCCGGCGCCATGGGGCCCAGAACGAGGATCGGAGCCTCTATTCCCGCCTCCCGCAGTAGGACCCCCTCCCTCACTCGCGCCACACCCAGCCACGCCGCACCACCTTCGAGCGCCGCCCTAGCCGCGGCCTCGGCCCCGTGTCCGTACCCCTGCGCCTTCACGACGGCCATTACCGTGCAGTTCGGTCCCACGGTCTGCCTCACAGCACGGACGTTGTGGCACAGGGCATCGAGGTCTACCTCCACCCACGACGGCCACGGCAGCATGCTCCGCGCATCCGTCGATGGGATCGAACCCTCCATGAGACTCCCACCCCCAATCGATGGCAGAATTATAGCCCCACTCGGCCGTTTCTTGCTGCCAAATCTCTCCTTGAGTAGAATGAACCCACGGTGAACAACCTGCCCACTACACGCCGCCCGACGCCCCAGATTGGCCATGGCGGACCCCAACGGGGGCGCGAGGCGCTTCCATGAGGAGACGACGATGAAGGCAGTCGTGATGGCCGGCGGGGAGGGTTCAAGGCTCCGACCCCTCACCCTCGGACGCCCCAAGCCGATGGTACCCATTGCCACCAAGCCGGTGATGCAGCACAACCTCGATCTCCTCAAGAGGCATGGCATCACCGAGGTGGTCGTCACGGTCCAGTACTTGGCTTCCATGATACAGGACTACTTCGGCGACGGCAGCCAGTTCGGCATGAAGATCGTCTACTCCGTGGAGGAAACGCCTCTGGGGACCGCCGGCAGCGTGAAACTGGCCCAGAAGCATCTGACCGACACCTTCCTCGTGATCAGCGCCGACGCTCTGACGGACTTCGATCTCACCCAGATAGTCTCCTTCCATAAGGAGAGGAAGGCGTTGGCTACCCTGACTTTGTACAGGGTTCCCAACCCCCTGGAGTATGGAGTCATCATCACCAGGGAGGACGGGCAGATCGTCCAGTTCCTGGAGAAACCCAGCTGGGGAGAGGTCTTCAGCGACACGGTCAACACCGGGATCTACGTCCTGGAGCCAGATGTGCTGGACTATTTCGAGCACAACAAGGTCTTCGACTTCAGCCAGGACCTCTTCCCCATGATGCTGAAGAAGGGTGACCCCCTTTACGGATTCATCGCCCCGGGCTACTGGTGTGACGTGGGAAACCTCCAGGAGTACATCAGGGCCAACGCGGACCTTCTCGCCGGAAAGGTGGCCATACCCCTGCCAGGCAAGCATCTGGGAGGCGGGGTATGGATCGAGGACGGGGCCGATGTGGCACCGGACGCCCAGCTCTACGGCCCTGTGTGCGTGGGCAGAGAGGCCAAGATCAAGAGTGGAGCTGTGGTCCACGGCCCCAGCGTCATCGGAGAGTATTCGGTTGTCGACAGCCGCTGCCACGTCGTCCGCAGCGTGATATGGAACAATAGCTACCTGGGCGAGCGAGCGGAGCTTCACGGGGCCATTGTCGGGAAGCAGTGCCACATCGAGAGCAAGGCCGTCATATTCGAGGGTGCCGTGATTGGCGATAACACGGTGGTTCGGGATGGCGCTATCATCCAGCCCAACGTCAAGATCTGGCCCAACAAGGAGATCGAGACCGGCGCCACTGTCGCTACTAGCATCATCTGGGGAGCGCAAGGCCGGAGGGTGCTGTTCGGCCGGTATGGCGTGACTGGGCTGGTGAACATCGATCTCACCCCTGAGTTCGCTGCCAAGCTCGGTGCCGCCTTCGGTGCGACTCTCCCCAAGGGGGCAGTGGTGACTGTCAACAGGGACCCTCACCGCACCCCTAGAATGATCAAGCGAGCGATCATCTCAGGCCTCCCGTCGGCTGGAGTGAACGTAGCCGACCTGGCATCGGTTCCCATCCCGGTGGCGCGGTACATCACCAGGATCTCCGAGGCGATGGCCGGGATCGACGTGAGGCTTTCCCCCTACGACAGCAGGGTCGTGGACATCAAGTTCTTCGATCAGAACGGGATGGACATAAGCAAGGCCACGGAGAGGAAGATCGAGAACACCTTCTTCCGGGAGGATTTCCGCCGGGTCTACTTGGACGAGGTTGGATTGATCTACTACCAGCCCAGGGTAGCGGAAAGCTACTCCGAAGGCTTCGCATCCGCTCTGCACAAGTCGGCGCTGCCGTCCGCTGCGGACGAGTTCGTTCTAGTGGTGGACTACAGCAACTCCGTGGCCGCGGGCATCCTCTCCCCGATACTGCGACAGCGGGGCGCCAGGGTCGTTGCGCTGAATGCCTCGGTCGAGGATGCACGGCCAAGCTCATCCTCTGAGGAGCACGAGCTCTCTCTGTCGCAGTGCGCCTCCATCACCGCTGCCCTCAAGGCCTCTATGGGTGTCAGGATCGACCCTGGTGGGGAGCGGATCTGGCTGGTGACGGCGAGGGGGCAGATCGTGCCCAATATGACCTCGCTGATCGCCGCAGCCGAGCTGGTCTTCCGGACCCACCCCGGTGCGGTGGTCGCGGTTCCCGTATCGGCGTCTCGCGCTGTGGACGAGGTGGCAGCCAGGCACGGCGGCAGGGTCGTGCGGACCAGGGTGAACCCGCACTCCATGATGGAGGTTGCCGCCAGGGAGAAGGTGGCCATGCTGGGCGACGGGAACGGTGGGTTCATCTTCCCTTCCTTCCATCCTGGATTCGACGGCATGTTTGCCATCGCCTCCCTGGTCGGGCTCCTGTCGGCCGCTGGGGTCGGGCTGGACGAGGTGGTGGCCGACCTCCCGCCCCATTACATGTCGTCCACCAAGGTGTCCTGTCCCTGGGAGCGGAAAGGCAGGATCATGCGCATCCTCCACGAGCAGTACAGGGATGGCCAGTCCAAGCAGATCGATGGTGTGCGGATCGACCTGGGCGACGAGTGGGTACTGATCCTTCCCGACCCGGACCGGCCCATCTTCCATGTCATCGCCGAGTCGACATCCAGCGATCAGGCTCGGGTGCTCCAGGACAAGTACGCGGCCCTGATCAGCGGGCTGCAGGACTAGCTCGGCAATTGGGAGGTACTAATTCGATGGCTCTTCCCACTGAGCCACCAGCAGAGCTCTTTGCGCCCAACCCAGAGCGGGTCGTGCCGCAGTTGGTGGCCTTCATCCGACGGGAGGTAGAGAAGTCCGGGAGGTCGGGGGTGGTGCTGGGAATGTCGGGCGGGGTCGACTCCAGCGTGGTCGCCCACCTTTCTGTTCGGGCACTGGGCCCGAGCCGCGTCCATGCTATCCTCATGCCCTTCCGCACCAGCAGCGAGGAGAGCTTGCGACATGCCAAGCTGGAGATCGCTAAGCTGGGGATCCAGCACCGGACCATCGAGATCACAGAGGTGGCAGAGGCGCTCTTTCGCTTGATACCGGGCATGGACAGGAAGCGAATGGGCAATGCCATGGCCCGGCTCCGGATGGCCATCCTCTTCGATCAGTCGGAGGAGCACCATGCGCTGGTGATCGGCACCAGCAACAGGACGGAGATCCTCCTTGGGTACGGGACCATCCACGGCGACGCCGCCTGGGGGCTGGGCCCCATTGGCGGACTCTACAAGACTGAGGTGAGGCACCTGGCGAGGGCGCTGGGGGTGGACCGCGAGATCGTCGAGAAAGCCCCCACGGCAGACCTGTGGGTGGGGCAGACAGACGAGGGCGAGCTGGGCGTCTCCTACGAGATCGCCGACCGTGTGCTATACTTGATGGTCGACCGTGGGATGGCGCCGGAGCAGGTGGTTGCCCTGGGATATGAGGCCGGGGCAGTGGAGCGCGTCGCGGGTCTCGTGGCCGCCTCTGAGTTCAAGCGGCGCATGCCGCCTGTGGCCGTGATCGAGCGGTGAGAACGGCTCCGCCTCTGCGCTGAAGCAGGCTCGCGGGGGTGAAGGTGTCGCCAGTACGTTCACCCGAGCGTCCCCAAGAGTCTCCATCTCCATGCTTGTGTCATTGAGCAAGGGAGGCCCACAAGTGGCCTCCTTTTCGCCACTTGCGACATGGGGCGTGAGCCGCACCTGCCTCGGATGGTGAGAAACGAGGGCGGGATCGTGCCCCGCCGCCTGGCCGTCCCGGCCGGCTCATCGCAACCATTGATGAGGGGAGAAGATGTCGGAGCAAGGTTCATTTGTCGAAGAGCTGACCGACAAGAGCGACGACTACTCGCGCTGGTATACCGAGGTGATACTGAAGGCGGAGCTGGCAGACTACGCACCTGTTCGAGGCTGCATGGTCATACGGCCCTACGGCTACGCCCTCTGGGAGAACATGCAGAGGCTGCTGGACGCGCGCTTCAAGGCCACGGGTCATGTCAATGCCTACTTCCCGCTGCTGATCCCGGAGAGCTTCCTGGCAAAGGAGGCAGAGCACGTGGCGGGCTTCGCCCCGGAGGTGGCATGGGTGACGCAGGGGGGCAGCGAGCCGCTGGAAGAGAGGCTGGCCATCCGCCCCACGTCGGAGGCGATCATCGGCCAGATGTACTCCAAGTGGATCCACTCGTGGCGAGACCTGCCGGTGCTGATCAACCAATGGTGCAATGTGCTGAGGTGGGAGAAGGTGACGCGTCTCTTCCTCCGCACCACCGAGTTCCTCTGGCAGGAAGGGCACACGGTGCACCGCACCGAGGAGGAGGCCCAGCAGGAGACCATGACGATCCTTCAGGTCTACCGCTCCTTCGTCGAGGAGGATCTGGCCATACCGGTAGTCTACGGGCAGAAGACGGAAGCCGAGAAGTTCAAGGGGGCAGAGCGAACCTACTCCATCGAGGCCATGATGGGAGATGGCAAAGCATTGCAGGCCGGGACATCGCACATGCTGGGCCAGCACTTCGCCAGGGTGTTCGACATCACCTTCCAGGACATGGATGGGGAGCGCAAGTACGCCTGGCAGACCAGCTGGGGCGTATCCACTCGACTGATAGGGGCCATCATCATGGTGCACGGGGACGATTCCGGCCTGATCATGCCCCCCAAGGTAGCCCCTATACAGGTGATCGTGGTGCCCATCTGGCGGAAGGAGCAGGAGAAGGAGCAGGTCGCCGAGTTTGTCGAGAAGGTCAAGGCGAGGATCGGGACTGCGGTCCGCCTTCAGGTGGACTGGGACGATGAGCATACCCCCGGCTGGAAGTTCAACGAGTGGGAGCTTCGAGGGGTGCCCATCCGAATGGAGATAGGCCCTCGCGACGTGAAGAACGGCCAGGTTGTACTGGTGCGGCGAGACACCCGAGCCAAGGAGACTGTGCCCTTCGATGACGTGGAGTCCCGCGTCCAGGAGCTCCTTGACCAGATCCAGCACGACATGCTGGAGCGCGCTCGTGACTTCATGCGGCAGCGCACTCGGCGAGTGGATAGCTTCGAGGAGTTCAAGAGCGTCCTCGAACGGGAGAAGGGTTTTCTTCTGGCCCACTGGTGCGGCGACCCGGACTGCGAGGCGAGGGTCAAGGAGGAGACGGGAGCCACCATACGCTGCATCCCGCTGGAGGGCGACGAAGAGGAGGGCAGCTGCATCTGGTGTGGCAAGCCAACCAGGGGTAGAAGGGTGGTATTCGGCCGCGCTTACTGAGTTCCCAGTCAGGTGGAGCGATGCCAACCACCAGGGGGCCGGAGCACCCGAGGAGGGAATCCCATATTCTGGAGACCACGAGACCTATGCCCACATTCGACGAAACCCTGCGCGCGCTGGCCGCTCACCAGCGGCTGAGACGCGGCCAGACCAAGCAGCTCTCCGACCTCGGTACCCAGCAGATAGAGGAGCTGAGGGCTGTTTGGGTGTCCATGCCAGACCGTGAGCGGCTCAATCTCCTGGCTACCCTTCGGCGTGAGGCAGAAGAGAACTCTCTCATGGACTTCGATGCCATCTATCTGATGGCCATGGATGATCCAAACGCCGACGTGAGACGGCTCGCCATTGCAGCCTCTGTGGACGACGAGAGCACCGATCTACTGGAAAAGCTCCTCAGGCTCTGCGGCCAAGACCCGGACGTCATGGTCAGGGGCGCCGCTGCCGAGCGGCTTGGCCGCTTCGCACTCGATGCGGAGCTCGGCAACCTGCCGGAGGAGGACGGTCGCCAGATCGAGCGGGTCCTGCTGGAGCGCGTTAGGTCCGAGACGGAGGAGATCAGCGTCAGAGCCGCGGCTCTGGCGTCGGCGGGTTACTTCTCGACCGAGGCCGTCCGCGCCGAGATCGGTCGAGCCCTCACTCGGGCCGGACTGAGGCTGGCAGCGATCCGCGCCATTGGACGCAATATCGACCCCATGTGGACCAGAACACTCACGGAGCTCATGGAGAGCGACGATCCGGTCGTGCGGCGGGAGGCCGCGCTTGCAGCGGCAGACTACGAGGACGCCGTCGACGCCTTGGTGGACCTGGTGGACGATCCCGACACGACGGTCAGGCTGGCAGCCATCTCCTCCCTGGGCCAGATAGGCGGTCCAGAGGCAAAGGACGCCCTCATCTACTGCTTCGAGAGTGCCGATCCCGCCATTCGCAAGGCGGCTGAGAGCGCCCTGGCGGAGATGGAGGCTGCAGAAGACCCTCTGGGCACCGTCGGCCCTGGCGAGGAGTACGAGTAGGCCTCGGTCCAGCAAGCGGGATGCGACACCGATGAGCGGACTCGGCCCGCCAGCCCCTGACACTATGATCTAGATTTCGCAGGGCGGGGATAAACCCCGCCCTAGGTCTCAAACCACCATGCCAAAGGACTAGTTCTCTGGCACGGTGATTCTGAGAGGTATGGAGGGGACTTGTCCCCCTCCATCACGCTCCTGGGTCATGAGGAGAGCCTGCCTCAACCTATCGGAACCAACGTGTCAAAGGACTAGTTGGCCGGTGGAGCCTTGAGGAAACCACCCCCGGGCTGGGGCCACCGGTGAAGGCTGAACTGGCCGCACCAGTCGCCGCCATAGGTCTCTGGCCAAACCCCGCGCTTGTCGAGGGCCCTCTGGGCGGAGACGGACGGACTGACCGTGGGCGGGTTGAACCGGCACTCGCCCACGCTGTCGTCCCTGGGCTGCACCCTTCCCGGCAGCCTCGAATGCCAGTAGAGGCAGAACCGACATTTCCTCTCCGCCATGCTCCCCTCCAGGTGAAGGTCTGTGCTGACGATTATACCCCCTGAACCCTCCCAGGGCATCACGGGACGGCCGCGCGCGATGCGATCTGGGGTCAGCTGCAAAGTTGTAGTAGCTGTGCGAAGCATTGCTAAGTCCGAGTCATGGTGTATAATTATGTCTCACGCTTGCATGTAGGGATACAGGACTCTCTGCTTCCTTCCGGCGAGGGCCGCTTCTCCAGGAACCGACCTGTCGTCGGTGCTCCCTACCTCTCTTCGCTTACCATGAGATGACGAGGCTACCAATGCGCTTCAGAAAGATACCGAAGGGCCAGCGCTCGCTCATTGCTGTCGCGATCCTGGCGGCCCTGGCACTCCTGATTGCCACCATCGCGGCCCGAAACTACGCCATGGCAAACGACGCCAGCCTAAGGCCTAGGCAGGTCACCCTCGACCAGCTGGCAGGACTGGCGAAAAGCGGAGACGTTCAGAACCTCACCTTGTCCGGCGACACCGTGACGGCTAGGCTGGCCGATGGGACGGTGGTCATCTCCAGAAAGGAGCCACAGGCCTCCATACTGGACACCCTTCGCGGCTACGGCGTGACACAGTCGGCCATCAGCCGAATAAGTCTGGAAGTGACGGACCCGGCGCCTGCCGGCAATCCGGCGGGGACCTGGATAATGGTTCTCATGACCGGGTTTTCCATCGCATTCGTGGTGGGGATAGCCTACTTCAGCATCAGGAGCGGCGGAGCCGGTCGGTATGGCTCGTTCACTCGCAGCAACGTCAGGGTCGCCAAACCAGGCCAGGAGCCCGCGAGCCCTGCCTCGTCGGTCACCTTCCGCCAGGTCGCGGGGGTCGAGGAGGCGAAGCAGGAGCTGCAGGAGGTGGTGGAGTTCCTTAAGAACCCCCAGAAGTTCACCGCCCTGGGCGCTACCATCCCGAAGGGGGTGCTTCTGGTCGGGCCGCCGGGCACGGGAAAGACTCTTCTGGCCAAGGCGGTGGCTGGTGAGGCTGGGGTTCCCTTCTTCAGCGTCAGCGGCTCCGAGTTCGTCGAGATGTTTGTCGGGGTTGGCGCCTCTCGCGTGCGAGACCTGTTCGCTAGGGCTCGGAAGGCAGCCCCTTGCATCATCTTCATCGACGAGATCGACGCCGTTGCCCGCCATCGAGGCGCCGGTGCGCGGATCGGCCACGGAGGCAACGAAGAGCGGGAACAGACCTTGAACCAGATCCTGGTGGAGATGGATGGCTTCGACGGGAGGACCGGTGTTGTGGTGATCGCCGCCACAAACCGCCCGGACGTGCTGGACGAGGCTCTCCTGAGGCCCGGCCGTTTCGACCGCCAGGTCACAGTCGACTCCCCGGACATTCGAGGCCGCAAGGCGATCCTTGCCATCCACGCGCGAGGCAAACCCATGGCTCGAGACGTCGACCTGGAGAAGGTCGCCCGCCAGACGCCCGGGTTCTCCGGGGCCGATCTGGCGAACCTGCTCAACGAGGCCGCTATCCTCGCCGCCAGGAGGAACAAGAAGAAGATCAGCAGCTCGGAGGTCGAGGAGGCCATCGACCGAGTCTTGGCGGGCCCTCAGAGGAAGAGCAGGGTAATCAGCGAGCGCGAGCGTCGCATTACTGCCTATCATGAGGTAGGGCACGCGCTGGTGGCGGCCGCTCTCCCTAACTGCGACCCCGTCCACAAGGTCACTATCATCGGCCGCGGCAGGGCCGGAGGTTTCACCCAGTTCGTGCCCGCGGAGGATCGCTCCCTGTGGACGCGCTCCCAGTTCCTGGACACTCTCGCCTCGATCCTGGGCGGACACGCGGCTGAGGAGCTGGTGTACGGCGAGGTGACGACCGGCGCATCCAACGATATCGAGAAGGCCACGGAGCTGGCGCAGCGGATGGTGTGCCAGTACGGCATGAGCGAGCGGTTCGGACCTGTGGCGCTGGCCAGGTACGAGAGCGCCCGCAACCCCTACGATGGGCGCGTGATCAGCGAGGAGCTTGCCCGAGAGATCGACAGGGAGATACAGCAGCTCATCGACGACGCCCGCGGCAAGGCGCGGGCACTACTGGCCGAGCGTCGCCACAAGCTGGAGCAGCTGACGGCCCTTCTTCTGGAGCGGGAGACCCTATCCGGCGACGAGCTCAGAGCGATGATGGACTGAACTGACGACACTTCCAGTCGACGTTTTCGGCGACCCTGGGCGGCACGCCCGTTCCGCCGTGGGCATGGCTGCCCTCCCTGGCAACATCCCGGTGGAGATCGAGATGATCGTCGAGGTGGAGTGACACCTCGGTCACCTCTGGTCGATGGCCAGGGCGGCCATGGTGTGAAGAAGCTGCACCACGGCCAGCTGCACCTCGGCGGGGAGGCCGTCCACCCCGCCATCGACGGCCCCCTCCACCGAGTTGATCAACCCGACCCTTATCCCAGCCTCGATAAGCTGCTCCTCCATCCGCACCGTATGCAGCAGATCGTGGCTCCTCATCAGGATCGCCACGCAATCGGCCACGGCGTAGCAACCCCAGTTGGACACCGCGGCGGCCACCAGGATGTCCGCCCGAGAGCGAGCCGCGATGCCCCGGCCGCAAGGGCACTGGCACTCCCTCCCGTAAGGTACGTGCTCCCTCACGGCGTCCATCACCAGCCCCATGCCGATCTCGTTACCCCCGTCGCCCACCGCGATCAGGGGAACCCCGCGAGCCTGGGCCCTCTCCACCAGCAGGTCGGTCCGGGCCTGACCCTCGTCGAAGGCGTAGCCCCGCATGTCGTGGTAGCGCCCAGCCACGTTGCGACCTGCCCGCTCTACAGAGACCACGACCTTCGGCCGCAGCTCGTCCAGCAGCGGATCCGCTGCCCGGAGTGCCTCCTCATCGGCGTCCGGAAATGGCAGGACCACCACCACGGCGGTCCTCCGCCTGATCTGCATCGCCCGCCGGGCCTCCTCCAGTGTCACGAGGTTGAACCCGGCGGTCTGGAGCACGGCCCCTATCGCCGGCCGAAGAGGGTCATCCGTCACCACCACAGGCAGCACCCCAAAGGCCTTCTGCAGCGTACGGGCCAGCACCGCCGCCCCCGCCGGGCCATCGTTCTCCCCGATATTCGGGCTCACCCCTGCCCGCGCGAGAAACCCGGTGGTGAACAAGACGACATCCCCCCGCTCGAGGGTGGACAATCTCGACGCGGCCGACATCGCCAGAGGAGCGCCCACGATCTCGCGCGCTGCCCTGTATAGCGGCTCCACACCCCTGCCACCCATGTCGAGGCTCATCAGGCGGTCTATTCGCTCCTCCACTTCTCTACATCCACCCCTTTTCGAGAACACTCCATCGGAAAGCCTGCCACGATTACACTTGGATGGAGGCAGCCCCTCTCACACGCAAAGACGCCGGAGCCCCTTGGCCTCCCTTTGGGCCAAGGCCCCCCGGCGCCCCGCTGCTCTCGGCCAGCCGAGATCCTACCCTATCTGATCCCAGTAGTGGCACGCCACCCAGTGGTCGTGCTCCACCTCGCGGAACTCGGGCTCCACCTGGGAGCAGTCCTCCCTGGCGTAACGGCAGCGCGGGTGGAACCGACACCCGCTGGGCGGGTTCACCGGGCTCGGGACATCCCCCGTGAGGATGATCCTCTGCCTCCTCGCCTCCACCTCTGGGTCGGGGACAGGCACCGCGCTCAGTAGCGCCTTGGTGTATGGGTGTAGCGGCCTCTGGTACAGCGCGTTCCTGTCCGCCAGCTCCACCATCTTTCCCACATACATCACCGCCACCCGATCGCTGATGTGCCTCACCACGCTCAGATCGTGGGCAATGAACAGGTAGGTCAGCCCAAACTCCGCCTGCAGCTCCTCCAGGAGGTTTATGATCTGAGCCTGTATGCTCACATCTAGGGCGCTCACCGGCTCATCGCAGACGATGAACTCCGGCTCTACCGCCAGCGCCCGCGCAACCCCTATCCGCTGCCTCTGACCACCACTGAACTCGTGGGGATATCGGTTGGCGAAATATGGGTTTAGCCCCACCAGACGGAGCAGCTCCTGCACCCGCTCCTGCCGCGCCTTTCCGCGTGCGAGATGGTGTATGTCAAGCGGCTCCCCTATTATGTCGCCCACAGTCATCCTGGGGTTCAGACTGGCGTAGGGATCCTGGAATATCATCTGCATACGGCGACGCATCCGCCGCAGATCCTCCCCCTTCAGGGTGGTCAACTCGGTGTCGCCGAATCTCACACTCCCGCCGGTCGGCCTGTACAGCTGGAGTATGCTCCTTCCGGTGGTGCTCTTCCCGCAGCCGCTTTCGCCCACTAGGCCGAGGGTCTCGCCCCGCCTGATGAAGAAGGAGATGTCGTCCACCGCCCGAACGTCCCCTACCTTCCGCTGGAGGATGATCCCCTGGGTGATGGGGAAGTACATCCTCAGATTCTTGACCTCCAGCAGCTTCTCCGCCATCACGCTACTAGCTGCCATGGTTCTCCCCTCCCCGCACATCCACCCAGCATGCGATCTGGTGTCCCCGCGCTACCGGCTCCAGCTTCGGGTTCTCCTGTCGGCATCGATCTATGACATAGGCGCACCGCGGGGCAAAGGGACACCCGGGCGGCGTGTCGATGAGATCAGGAGGCAGCCCCTCGATGGGGATCAGCTTCTCCCGCCTCTCCTCATTGATCTTCGGTATGCTCCTAAGCAGCCCCAGCGTATAGGGGTGCCGCGGGTTCTTGAACAGCTCACCAGTAGGAGCACTCTCTACCACGTAGCCCGCGTACATGACATTGATCTTGTCCGTGAGTCCCGCCACCACTCCCAGGTCGTGGGTGATCATGATCACAGCCGTCCCGAACTCCTTGCGCAGCTTCTTGATCAGATCGAGGATCTGAGCCTGGATTGTCACATCCAGGGCGGTCGTCGGCTCGTCCGCGATCAGCAGCTTCGGGTTGCAGGAAAGCGCCATCGCGATCATGACCCTCTGCCGCATCCCGCCCGAGAACTGGTGCGGGTAGTCGTTCACCCGACTTCTGGCCGACGGGATCCCGACCATCTCCAGCAGCTCCACCGCCCGCTTGGCTGCAGCGTTCCCGTCCATCCCCAGATGAAGCTCCAAGCCCTCGGTTAGCTGCCTCTTGATGGTCAAGACGGGGTTCAGCGAGGTCATTGGGTCCTGGAAGATCATGGCGATCTCCTTCCCGCGAACCCGCCTCATCTCCTCGTCGCTCAGCTTGAGGAGGTCCCGACCCTGAAAGAGAACCTTCCCGCCCACGATCTTTCCTGGTGGCTGCGGGATCAGCCTCATGATCGAGAGAGCGCTCACGCTCTTCCCGCACCCGCTCTCTCCCACCAGCCCGAGGGTTTCCCCCTCATCCAGGGTGTACGACACCCCGTTGACCGCCTTCACCACCCCGTCCTGGGTGTAGAAGTAGGTCTTCAGGTCCTGCACCTCCAGCAGTCGGCCCATGGTTCCCCCATCTCACTCAGAAGTCGCGAACGGGCTCGTGGCAACCCCCGGCTACCAAAGAAGCACTCTGCCCACCGCTGGTTCCGCCAGCTGGCCCCTACCAGTGCAGCTTCGGCTGCCTGGCGGCCGCAGCCTCGTCCAGCCGCCCGATGACCGTCGTGACCGGGGCCTCGCGCACCACTTCGGGCTTCTCCTCGGCCTCCCGCGCGATGGCTAGCATGGCATCCGCGAAGGCATCGAGAGTCTCCTTGCTCTCGGTCTCCGTCGGCTCCACCATCATGGCTTCCTCGACGATGAGCGGGAAGTACACGGTGGGCGGATGATACCCGAAGTCTATCAGTCGCTTGGCGATATCGAGAGTCCGCACGCCCACGGCCTTCTGGCGCCGGCCCGAGAGCACGAACTCATGCATGCAGGGCCTCGGGTAGGGCACCTCATAGGCCTGCTGCAGACGGACACGAAGGTAGTTAGCGTTCAGGATAGCGTTTTCGCCAACTTTTCGCAAGCCGTCGGCGCCCAGGGCCCGAATGTAGGCGTATGCCCTCACCAGCACGCCGAAGCTGCCGTAGAAGCTCCGCACCTGCCCGATGGTGTGGGGAACCTCCCAGCTGAGGCAGTAGGACCCAAGGTCGGCTGCCGGCCCAGGCGCTCCACCACCTTCTCCACCTCTTGCATCCCCACGCCCACCCTCGTCTCTCCGTTTGACCACCGGCACGGGAAGATACGCGGCCATGAACTCTCGAGCGGCTACCGGACCAGCGCCTGGGCCGCCACCCCCATGGGGCGTTGCGAAGGTCTTGTGCAGGTTGATGTGGAGGACATCGAAGCCGAGATCGGCTGGCTTCGCTATCCCGAGCAGGGCGTTCAGGTTGGCGCCGTCGCCATACAGCAGCGCCCCCGCGCTGTGCACGATCTCGGCGATCTCCAGCATGTGCTCGTCGAACAGCCCCAGCGTGTTGGGCATGGTCAGCATCAGCGCCGCTGTCTCCTCGTCCACCAGAGCACGCAGGGCCTCCAGGTCCACGTTGCCGCGATTATCCGACTTCAGAGGCACGGTGGAGTATCCGCACATGGTTGCTGTCGCGGGGTTCGTGCCGTGGGCCGAGTCGGGGATCAGCACCTTGGTGCGCTTGCGGTCACCGCGGTGCTGGTGGTAGGCCCGCACCATCAGCATCCCGGTCAGCTCGCCATGAGCGCCGGCCGACGGCTGCAACGTGACGGCTGGCAGCCCGGTTATCTCTCCCAGCAATCGCTGCAGCTCGTACATCAGCCTCAGCGCCCCCTGAGCGGTCTTCTCCGGCTGGAACGGGTGGATGGCGGCGAACCCGGGCCATCTGGCTATCTCCTCGGAGAACTTAGGGTTGTACTTCATGGTGCAGGACCCGAGGGGGTAGAAGCCCGTGTCAACGCCGTAGTTCATGCTGGACAGATGGACGAAATGGCGCACTACCTGGCTCTCTGACAGCTCCGGCAGGTCAAGCCGCTCCCGGCGCAGCCCCTCTGGCAGCTGCTCAGCCTCCGGAACGTCGCCTGCGGGGAGTGCGTGACCCACTCGCCCCGATCTCTTCAGCTCGGAAAGGAGAGGCTCGGTCATCGCGTCCCTCCAGTGGTTGCCGCGGCCTTGGCCAGAGCACCAACCAAGGCATCGATCTGGGTCGCGGTGTTGGTCTCAGTGGCGCACAGCAGCATACAGTCCTCGAATCCTGGTCCAAACCCGGAGAGATCGTACCCTCCGACTATCTTATCCTCTAGCAGGAGCTGGTTGACCTCAGCTGGAGGCAGTGGACAGTGCACGACGAACTCGTTGAAGAACGGCCCGGCGTCCACGATCTGGTATCCATCCACCGACGCGATCCTGCTGGCGGCGTGATGCGCCTTGTCGTAGCACAGCTTCGCCACCTGCCGAAGTCCCCCGGGGCCCAGCAGCGCCAGGTAGATGGCGGCGCCGGTAGCGAGAAGCTGCTCGCTGGTGCAGATGTTGGAGGTTGCCTTCTCCCTCCTTATGTGCTGCTCCCGCGCCTGAAGGGTCAGAACAAACCCCCGGCGTCCCCTATGGTCGTATGCCTCGCCGACCAGCCTGCCCGGCATCAGTCTGACGAGTCTCTCCCTGGTGGCCAACAGACCTAGATATGGCCCACCGTAGCTCATGGGAGCCCCGAGCCCCTGGCCCTCTCCCACCGCGATGTCCGCGCCCCATTCCCCGGGACTCTTCAGCATCCCGAGCGATATGGGGTCGGCGGAGATGATGAACAGTGCACCCACCTCGTGGGTCCTGTCAGCCAGCCTCGACAGATCTCGGACCCCACCCAGGAAATCGGGCTGCTGGACGATGCAGCACGCGGAGTCCGAGGCGAGCAGCGCCGCCAGGTCATCCTCCACCACCATCCCATCCCGGCAGCCAACCGAGGACGCAACCACCTTCACCCCACGACTGCTCATGTAGCTGTTCAGCACCGACATGTACTGCGGATGGACGCGGCCAGATACGACGACCTTGTCCCGTCTGGTGGCCGCCACCGCCATGAGGGCCGCCTCGGCCATGGCCGTCGCGCCGTCGTACATGGAGGCATTGCTCACCTCCATCCCCATGAGAGAGCAGATCATGCTCTGAAACTCGAAGGCGGCCTGCAGCGTTCCCTGGCTGATCTCCGGCTGGTAGGGAGTGTAGGCGGTGTACAGCTCGCTCCGCAGGAGGAGCTGCGATACTGCCGCCGGCACATGGTGGTGATACGAGCCGGCCCCGAGAAAGTAGCTGAAATGCTCCGCGTCGGTGTTCTCTTCGGCCATAGACCGGAGCTCTGCCATCAGCTCCATCTCTGTCAGCGGCTCTGGCAGGTCGAGCCTGGGGTAGCGCACCTGGGCCGGTATCACCTGGATCAGATCGTCGAGGCTCTCGACGCCAATGGTGCGCAGCATCAGCTGCCTGTCCTGATCTGTATTGGGCACGAAATCCATCGCCCAGTCACCTCCACGCGTCGAGCCATTCTGGTGGGCTCCGCGACCGACTACTGCTGCACCGAGACAGTGCCGGCCACCGGAGCCCTGGCCATCAAGCCCCTTCGACTACCCCTCTGCTATCTCCCTCTCGTAGGCGGCGGCATCCAGCAGCTTCTCCAGCTCCGCTGGGTCCTTGAGCCTCACTCGAACCATCCAGCCACCGCCGTACGGGTCCTCGTTCACCTTCTCCGGGGACTTTGCCAGCTCGCCGTTCACGGCCACCACCTCGCCGCTCACCGGAGAATAGAGATCCGAGGCTGCCTTCACCGACTCCACCACTCCGAAGGTCTTGAACTGCTCCAGCTGCTGGCCAAGGGGCGGCAATTCAACATACACCACATCGCCCAGCTGCTCCTGAGCATGGTCCGTTATGCCGATCACAGCCTCCTCGCCCTCCACGCGCACCCACTCGTGCTCCTTCGAGTAACGCAGCTCCTTCGGTACCATTCTCTCCTCCCGATCTTGTCGTCGCATCACTCCGGGTTACCCTCGGGGTCGGCGGTAGAACGGCAGATCCACAACCGCTGCCGGATGGGCAACCCCGCGAACGGAGACCTCCACCTCGGGTCTCTCGGTCGCTACCTTCGTTGCGACCAGTGCCATGGCGATGCTCTGCTCCAATGTCGGAGAGAAGCTGCCGCTGGTCACCGCCCCAACCTCGGTGCTGTCCCTCAGGACTGGCGTGCCCTGGCGTGCGATGGCCCGGTCCTTGACCAGCAGTCCCACCAGCCTTCGCACCGGCCCCATTGCGGCGACCCGGACCAGAGCCTCTCTCCCGACGAAATCCGGCTTCTCCAGACGGACATGGCGGTCGAGGCCTGCCTCCAGCGGATTGATATCTTCGCCGAGCTCATGGCCGTAAAGAGGCATCCCTGCTTCGAGTCGAAGCGTGTCTCGCGCGCCGAGGCCGCACAGAGCACCACCCACACTCGGAAGAACAGCTTGCATCTCACCCCAAAGACGAGTCCCTAGCTCGCTGTCCAGGATCACCTCGAAGCCATCCTCGCCCGTGTAACCGGTCCGCGACACGAACCCATCGCCCCCACTCACCTTCATGGTGCTGCCCCGATAGTACCTGAGGTCGCCGAGGCCGCCATCCACGAATGGCTGCAAGAACCTTTCGGCCGCCGGCCCTTGGACACCAACCATGACCGTTTCAAGGGTTCTGTCCCGTACGCTCATCTGAGGAGCGTGTGCGGCCATCAGCCAGTCCATCCATTCAAGGATCTTGGCGCGGTTTGCGGCGTTCACGACCAGCAGATACTCCCTCTCCTCGAGCCGGTATACCAGGATATCGTCCCGCACACCGCCCTTCTCATTGCATATCAGGGAGTACTGGGCCTGCCCCACAGCCAGCCTGGACACATCGTTGGTAGTGAGGATCTGAAGGAACCGCTCCGCATCGCGACCCTCCACGTGGATCCGGCCCATGTGCGACAGATCGAAGAGGCCCACCGCCCTTCGAACCATCCGATGCTCCGCGACAATGCTATCGTACTGGACCGGCATGAGCCAGCCACCGAATTCCACCATCTTGGCACCGGCGGCCAGATGAAGGTCATACAGCGGGGTGCGCCGCGGCTCATGATTCTCGCTCATAGGTCGTACACCACCGCGACTTCATCGCACTGCGGGAACTTGGGGCACCTTATGCACTCGCCCCAAACCTTTCGGGGAAGCTCGTCTACCCCAATGGTGACGAAACCGAGGCTCCGGAAGAACCCCTCCTCCCTAGTCAGGGCGTAGACCCTCCCCAATCCCATCTCACGAGCCTCCTTGAGGCAGGCATTGACCAGAGCGCTGCCGAAACCCCGGCGTTGGAAGCGCCTGTCCACAGCCAGCGATCTGATCTCGGCCAGATCGGCCCAGTTGATGTGAAGGGCACAGCAGGCGACTGTGTCTCCACCCTCCTCGATGACCCAGAAGTCGCGCAGATTTTCGTAGAGCTCGCTGAGCGGTCGACCCAGCATCACCCCCGATTCGGCATGCTCGTTGATCAGCCTGTGCATCGCCGGAACGTCGGAAATGCGCGCCTTGCGACAAGGGGGCGCCACCACCCCTGTCCCCACCACTACCTCAGACTCTTGCATCGCTTGAACTCCTCTGCCCTCGCCAACAGCTCCTTCGCCCCTGCCAGCCCGCTAGCCGAGTCGACCGACCCGGCGAGCATCGCTGCAAGCTCCTCCTCTCGCCTCCTCCCCTCCAGGGGGCTCACCGCTGTCCTTGTCCGTCCACCATCGACGACCTTACTGACCGAGATGTGGTGGTCCGCCATGCACGCGATCTGAGGGAGGTGAGTGATACAGAGCACCTGATGAGCCTCCGTCAGCGCCCAGAGCCGCTCTCCCACACGAGCGCCACTCCTGGCGCCAACACCCACGTCGATCTCATCAAAGACGAGAGTGGGGATCGCGTCGGCCTTGCACAGGATCGTCTTCAACGCCAGCATGAGCCTCGCCGTCTCGCCTCCACTGGCGATCCTGGCGAGCGGCTTCGGATCCTCGCCCGGGTTGGGCGACACGAGGAACTCGACCCTATCCACGCCGGTGGAGTCGAAGGCCGCTCGGTCTGGCACCGACCCGTCAACCGCCCCCATCTCCTCAGCGTGCATGGGCAGCCCAGAGGGATCGCTCGCAATCCCAAAGTAGACCTCGAAACGGGTGCCCTTCATGTTCAGCGACTCCAGCTCGCGCCTCACCTCGTCGGCCAGCACCACTGCGGCAGCCCGCCTCCTCCCGGAAAGCATCGAGGCCAGCATGCCCAGTCTCTCCAGGAGGGCTTCTTCCCTCTCCCTCAGCTCGTCGACGTAGAAAGCGCGGTTCGTGAGCCTCTCCAGCCTCGCCTCGGCCTCCTCGCGATACCTCAGCACCTCGGCTACCGTGCGACCGTACTTTCGTTTCAGGCTGGTGAGAGCCTGCAGCCTCTCCTCCAGCTCATTCAGCCGCGCCGGATCGTCCTCGATGGACTCCGCATAGGCCCGGGCCCGCTGCGCCACGTCCTCCACGGCGTACCTGGCGGACTCCAGTGCCACTCTATCACCCTCCAGAGAGGGATCCAGTCGGGCAAGATCGGCAAAGAGCTTTTCCGCTCGCGCCAGGAGATCGCAGGCACCCGGCTGCTCCTCGCCGCCGCCAACTAGGCTGTGAACCGAGACCGCCAGCTCCCTCAACCGCTCAGCGTTGCGGAGCCTCGCCCTCTCGGCGGCAAGCTGCTCCTCCTCACCCTCTTGGGGATCCACGGCGGAGATCTCCTCGATCTGATAGCGTAGCAGATCGATCTCGCGGGCGGCCTCCCGCTCGTCGCGGCTCATCTGATCGATCTCGGCCCTGATGGCCCGAAGCTCCCTCACCCCCTGGGCTAGCTCCTGCCGGAGATCCATCAGCCCCCCGAACCTGTCCAGGTAGTCCAGGTGCTCCCTCACCCTCAGCAGGGAAAGGTGCTCGCTCTGGCCGTGAATGTCCACCAGAAGCTGGCCCAGCTGCTGCAGCAGCGAGAGGGGGACGACCCTGCTGTTCACCCTGGCCACAGTGCGGCCGGCCGCCCGATTGATCTCCCGGCTCAGGATAAGTAGCCCCTCGTCCATCTCGATGCCATGCTCAGCCAGTGGAGCCGCCAGCGGTCCATGTGTCTCCACCGCATCCCTGTCCAGCTGGAACACCGCCTCGGCGACGGCCAGGTCCGCACCGGACCTGACAACCTCGCCGCCGACCCTCTGCCCAAGAGCGGCGCCCAGTGCATCGACCAGGATGGACTTCCCCGCGCCGGTCTCCCCCGTGATCACGCTGAGCCCGGACTCGAACCTGACCCGGATCTCGTCTATGATGGCGAAGTTCCTTATGTAAAGCTCTATGAGCACGGCACGGCTACCTTCTCTTCAGGCCTTCCACCAGCGCCTCGTAGAACCGGTTGGGCGTTCCAGTCCTGGCGAAGAGGGTCCGCTCCCGGGCGACTTCCACCGTCACAGGCTGGTTGTTCTTCAACGGGATCTGCACCTGGCCATCCATGACCAGCAGGGCGGGCTGCTCCGCTGCGGCCCGGATCTCGATCCGAGCGGAAATGGGGACCACCAGCGACCGGAGAGGAGATAGGTGAGCAGCCACAGGCACGATCACCATGCCCGCCACGCTCGGCGCTAGCACCGGTCCCCCAGCCGACAGGGCGTACGCCGTCGACCCAGTGGGCGACGCGACCACCAGTCCATCGGCCACATACCTGACCAGATGCGCTCCATCCACCGCCACGTCGATCTGCACCACCCGCGGGCTCGCCCCTCGCGCCACCACCACATCATTCAGCGCGATCAGTGGCGAGGCGGCCGCTCCGTCGGGCTGCTGTCCCGCCTCCACCCGTGCCGCCAGCATTATCCGCTCATCCAGCCAGTAGTCGCCGTCGAGTACCGAGGGCAGTCGGTCGCAGAGCACCTCCGGCTGAAGCTCGGTGAGGAACCCCAGCCTCCCCATGGCAACTCCTAGGATCGGGATCCCGGTGCCTGCCAGCCACCGTGCGGCCCGGATTATGGTCCCGTCGCCCCCGAAGGTGACCGCCAGCCTCAGCCCATCGACGGGGACAGACGGACCCAGCTCCCAGGCGGACAGAAGCCTACCGGCGAAACCCGCTGCCTCTACCTTATCCCGGCACAGATCGGCCAGCCTCCGCGCCTCGGGGAGCATCGGCTGGAGAATCAGTGCGACAGCACGATCGTCCTCAGATCCACCCAATCTCTTCATCCTACGAAGCCGCCCCTCAACCTACCTCTCCGTGGGCCTCCGCCACGGCCGCTTCGATCTCCGCCTCGATCCTTTCGGCGCTGGTATCACCAGGAGCGATGAGGGCGAGGAACTCCGCGTTCCCCGCCGGACCCCTTATCGGCGACGCAACTACCCGTCGCATCCCGAACCCCTCGCGGTCGCCCCACTCCACAAGGCCGCGCAGCACAGCCAGATGTACTCGCCGGTCTCGGACAACCCCGCCCTTGCCCACCTGCTCCCTGCCGGCCTCGAACTGCGGCTTCACCAGCGTCACAATGACGCCGCCCGGTCGTAGGAGCCGCGACACAGGCGGGATCACCAGCCGGAGGGAGATGAAGGAGACATCCACAACCGCCAGATCAGCAGGCTCGGGGAGACCCTTCAGGTGGCGGACGTTGGTGCGCTCCATGACCACCACCCGTGGATCGGAGCGCAGCCGCCAATCGAGCTGCCCATAGCCCACATCCACAGCATACACCTTGGCGGCCCCATGCTGAAGCAGACAGTCTGTAAAGCCGCCCGTGGACGCACCGACATCGACCACGACTCTCCCGGAAACGTCCAGCTCGAACTCCTCGAGCGCCCTCTCCAGCTTCAGGCCACCTCGGCTCACGTAGCGTCGTGGCGACAGCACCTCCAGAGGGGCGTCTTCATCTACTCTGGTGCCAGGCTTGTCCGCTATTGCCCCAGCGACGGCTACAGCCCCAGACATGACCAAGGCCTGCGCCTGCTCCCGGCTCTTGGCAAGCCCTCTTTCAACCAGAACGATGTCGAGCCGTTTTCGAGCCATCGATCACAAAGAGAAAGGACAGGTTCAAGCTCTAGGCTTCCTGTCCCGTGTACCTGAGAGATGCTGCCCGCCTCCCGGCGAGTCCGTCCCCTTCGGTGCCCCCGCGCGGGGCCTCTCCAGGATCCTGTCCGGCTGCCGTCCTTCTGCCTGAGAGATTCCAGCTTTCGAACTTGCCCCTTCGGCGCCGCGGGCTGCCAGCCGCGGTCTCTCCGGCAACCATCAACCAGGTCCAGTATTCATTTTCCAGCTTGAGTCTACCCGCCCCAAGCCACCCTCGTCAACATTGGAGGACAGGTCCCGGCATTTACAGCCAAGCATCCGTACACCCAATTGTGGCACAATTATAGATGGAGCACGCAAACAAGGCTGTGCTGTCGTCGCTCCGCACGGCCCGTGTGGCCGCAAGGCCGCGGGAGCCCACCGGGTCTATCGCGGAGCCGCACCAGGACACAGCCCGTGTACCATAATATAGAAGGAGCTGGGGGAAGCCCCAGTCCGTCCACGGGGAGGAGTTGACATGATCGACGAGACAGCATCTACGGCCGAGCAGACGGTCTCGGTGCAGGAGCTGATTCAGATGGCTCCACCCCTCCCGCTGGTGTCGCCCTTCGTCTCCGGCACGCCCTGCGTGACACCAGAGGGGGAGCACGGGGTGGTGGTGTCCGCCAGCCTGATCCTGGAAGGGCCGGACTCCCGCGGAGGGACGAGGCAGTACATAGCCTCCTACTGGGAGGAGGCAGGCTTGCATGTCCGAAGGGGCGCCAGTCTCTGCGCCGACTCCAACCTGACGGTAAGGGTCGGGGGCAGGACGAGGAAGTTCCACGCTGGCGAGCTGCGGATCGTGACCAGGAGGGACCTGGTGGTCACCGGCGACGAGTAGAGGTGAACAGATCATTTCCTGGCTCGGCGGACCTACCCGTCATCCGCTTGGGCCAGCGCCCTTGATGCCCGCCGCCTCGAGTGCTACATTGGTCAACGTGTAGCGGATCAGACATGGAGCCTGAACCAGGGCCTTGGGCGCACGATGAGGTTGGCTATGGATACGGAGAAGATCGATCGTACCGGGGTAGATGCTCCCAGGCCGGAGCCATTGCAAGGCGCGGCCCGACCAACGCGACGGAGTGGTCGGCATGAGGACAGGGTCGAATGGTCCGCCCCAATCGACCGTGCTGAGATCTCCGACGAGGCAAGACTCCTGGCGGAGCTCAGGCAGGCCGTGGAGCAGGCCCCCGATGTGCGTGAGGACGTGGTGCGCGAGGTGCGCGATGCCCTGGACGAGGGCAGCTACAGGGTGGACCCCCACCAGATCGCTCGCCGCATCCTCGGCCAGACGGATGATTGACCCCATCATGATGCGATAGCCCACCCGAAGACATGAAGGGCAGGAATCGGCTCGATTCCTGCCCTCTGTCTTTCTGCCCTCCAGGAGTGCCGCTTACCTGCCCTCCCGCGGAGTCTTATCGCGGCAGGTGGATGCCCCAAACGGGAGGTAGAGAGGGCACCATCCCTCAAGGCCGGTGCCCAGGGGCACCAGTCCGATAAGCCCGAGCCAGCTGCGGAAGTAGAGCCCCGCGCCGAGGATCGCAACCCCCAGCAGCACCCTCACCACCCTATCCACGCCGCCAACGTTGCATTTCATGGGAACCTCCCTGGCGTGACCGCCTAGTCTCTCACCAGCGCTAGTATCTCGTTTCTCGCAAGTACGAGAACCTTCTTGCCGTCCAGCTCCACCTCGTCACCGGTGTACTTCCCGTAGAGGACCCTGTCACCCTCTTTGATCTTCTCACGCAGGTCCTCGTCGGTCCCTACCGCCAGCACGATGCCTGTTCGGGGTTTCTCCTTGGCCGTGTCGGGAAGGTAGAGGCCCGAAGCAGTCTTCTGCTCGGCCCCGTCCTCATCCACCTGCACCAACACCCTGTCATCCAGAGGCTCTATCCTCATCTGTTTCTCTCCCTTCTGTCACTTGATGCCCAACAGTCTGTCGATCTCCGCCTGATTGAAGCCGACCACCGGTCGGTTGCCGATCAGGGTCACCGGCACCCCCATCTGCCCCGTCAGCCGAACCATGTCCCTCGCCGCTGCCTGGTCGCGAGACACGTCCGCCTCACGGAACCTGAAGCCCTTGCTCTGAAGGTACTGCTTGACCCTCCGGCACCACGGTCAAGTCGGTGTGGTGAACACCACTATTCTTGGCTGCGTCTCTGCCATAATTGGATCTCCCTCGATGGTCTATTGGTCGAGCCCAACAGAAGGCCCTGGCTCGTCGCGCTCCTTCCAGACGATCTCGCATTCCACCCCGTCCCTGCCCTCCTTGCGGAACAGCAGAATGGTCCTCACGAAGTGCCTGAGCACCGCCTTCTGCTGCTGGACTGGCAGCTCCTCGATGCGCAGAGCCAGGTCTGCCATCTCCCACTCGTAGCGCCAGCCTATCTGCCCCGGCTCGTCCCCCCGCAAGCCGCCGCGAGACTCTCCTCCCGACCTGGCCGAGTCCCCAAGAATCGCGGGAAGCTGCTCTCGAAACCGACGCAGCACCACGCGATCGACCTCTTCCACACGAATGTAACCGCAGCTGCAGGCTCGCCTTCCCCTGCGTCGCTGCGCGGAGCAGCAGTAGTAGAGGTATCCACCACTACGGGCGGCCTGGCCGACGAACCCTTTCCCGCACCGGCAGCAGGCGAGGCCGGAGAGGAGATAGCGGCTGGAGAGTGCACGCCCAGAAGACCTCCGGGACACAGCAGGCCTCGAGGACCTGATGGTCTGGGCCGCAATCCATTCCTCGCACGACACGATGGCGGGCACCACTCCTTTGACGGACAGAGGTTTGTCGTTGGTGCGGTAGAAGTGTTCGCCCTCGCGATTCCCGTAATCGGGGTTCCTGCGCCTTTGTCCGTACCGCAGCTCCCCCTGATAGATGGGATTGCTCAGGATCTTCTGCACGGTGCTTGGGCTCCACATCCTACCGCCGCGGAACTGGACACCGTCCTCGTTGAGCCGACGCGCGATCCTGATCGAACCGCTTCCCTGCCGCTGGAGCAGAAAGATCCGTCTGACCACCGACGCTTCGGTCGGCTCGATGAGGAACCGCCCGGTTGTCGGGTCGCAAAGGTAGCCGTAGGGAGGTTTGAAACCCGGGTTCCTGCCCTCCTTGGCGCGACTGATCTTTCCGGTGGGTGCACGCGGCAGGGTCAGATCGCTCCTTCCGTTCGGCATGTCTTCCTTGGGCTGCTGGGGTCGTTCCATCCTCTCCCTCGTTCCAGCCTGACCAGGATGCCACAAGAATAGCATATTTCGCTGTTACTGTCACTACATATCCCGCCCGCGCAGATGTCGCCGTCGCACAGTGGAGGGGTCTTCGTCGCCAGCTAGTCCGTCACAAGCGGGCGCGCCTCCGGAAGCCCTCAGAGGGGATCTGTAGCCCTGAGGCCGAATCGAGCAGGAGAGGCCCGGCCCACCGAGATCTTCGGCGGACCGGGCAGCGTCCCGAGGTCAGGCGCCAGATCCCTGGCTTCTCGAGGGGGTTGGGGTGATAGCATCTGATCGCGTCACCGTGAATCCCTGACCGTCGGGGGTCAGAGGGGAGGGACTGGCCAGTGTGCCCCCGTTGGGGCCTGCCATGGTGATGGGCTGCGCCCCGGACTCGGCGATGGTCACCGACCTTCCGTTCTGTACGGCCATGCCACCGCTGAACTGCACGACACCGAAGTTGCCTATCGGTACGATCCGCCGCCCGGCGCTTGGCGCCTCCTCGATCCACTCCGCGGACGACCTTGATGACGAGTAGCGCACGGTGGTCTGGTAGGTCTCGCCTGTCGTATGGTTCTCGAAACGTATGAGCCACAGATCCGTGCTCTGCTCACTGACGGAGACCGTCACCGAGTCCCCAGGCTTGACCGCCAGACGCACGGGACGGGCCGCCTGTGGAAGCGTCTCCATCCAGGCTTGGTACTGCACGTTCCCAGCGGCGTCCGTGGTCACCATGGTGCCAGCCTGGATCAGGTCCCTGCTGTGAACTCCTCCAATGCCAACCCAGGTTGCCGCCCCGGAGAAGCCTGCACCGCCCTGGGACTCGGGCACAGTCCAGGTGCCCGTCACGCCGGTAAACGTCCCAGACGTTGCGGCGTATCCTGCCCAGTTGCGCGAAAGGTCGGCCGGCGAAACGGTTGCCCCCGGGGTCGGCGATGAGGATGGGGACGGCGTTCCGGGGCCTGAGGGGGACGACACCGACGGTCCAGGCGGAAGCCCGGGGTTGGAGTTGGGGTGATCGTCCGCCTTGATCTTCCAGGCGCCGCTCTCCTGCACCAGTGTGTAGACGTTCTGCTCCCTGACCTGGTCTGTGGACCCGTCCGAGTAGGTGGTCTCCCAGGTCTCGAAGGTAGTCGCCTGGGCAGTGCCCTGCCCTGTCAGCCTGATCTCTCCCCACTCCAGCTTCAGGAGCTTGATGGCAGACACCCCGGCGTTGGCCAGATCGCTATTGACCTTGACCATCTCCTGGTAGTAGTCGCTGGTGGCGGTGTCGCGCATCAGCGTCGGATCGCCCTTGGAGAAGGCATCCTGCTGCTCCTGGTTTGCCCTCTCGATGATCGACTTGATGGCTGCAACAGTAGCGGGGTCGCCAGCCGTCGCAGTGGCTGCCGATGACGGGGTCGAGGAGCCCGCCGAAGGTTGCGAAGAGGCCCCCGGCGGCGAAGTGGCGGCTGCTGGCGATCCTGTCCCTCCGGCGGTCGGCAACCCCGAGGCCACTGGAAGCCCCGAGCAGCCCGCGACCGCCAACGCCACAAGAAGCACCGCGACAAACGACGATGGAGTGCGCATTTCACTCATTACCTTCCTGATGGGTTCTCCGTCGCCCTTTAGCGACGGCCTTATCGCTGTAGGGCCACGCTCCGCATTCTAGCACCATCCTGTTAAGAGGCTGTAAAGGGAGTGCAAAGCGGTTATTCGCGATTTCCGCGCCAGGCGGCCGATGGGAGAGCAATGGATCAGGGGAGTAGAGCTGAAGGAATCGTTAGCAACCCGCCGTCCAACCGCCCCGGGAATGATAAAACCGCCTAGAATGCTAGGCGGCAGTAGAAGGAATTGGGAGCCGACGATGGGACTCGAACCCGCAACCGGCGGTTTACAAAACCGCTGCTCTGCCAATTGAGCTACGTCGGCACGAGGTCGCCGGACGGGGCCGGCGAGTCTCGTATGGATTCTAGCAAAGGCCTCCAGCCATCACAAGGCCAGGAAGCATCCCAGCACGCACCATCCGAGTGCCAGGACCCCCAGGCCAAACGGGATCCACCAGTACTGGCGGTTCAGGCGGCTCAGCTGCCCCTCGTAGTGAAGGACGACACGCCTGATCCGCTCCATCCTCTGGCCGACCCTGGCGGCCTCGGCCGCCTCCCCCTCCAGGGAGTCCATAGAGAGCAGATCCCGGCATTCCTCCAGGGTGAAGGCCAGCTCCTGCCGCGTGGCCTCGTCCGTGCAGCATCTGGCCGCCTGCGCGGCCGCGTACTCCAGACGGACAAGCCGCTCCCTGGCGCTCAGCCCCGGCGCGTCGAAATCGAGCTGCGACCGCAAGCTCAGCAGCGCTCCCAGCCCAAACCCAGCTTCTGCCCGTGCGAGTCCCATCGCAGCCCCCCGGTTGAAAGAGTAGGTCGGAGCCGGCCCATCACCTTCAACGGGCACTTGGAGAGACCGCCTTCAGTCCCCCGTCGGACGGCTAGAGCTCTCTCATTTTCCGGATTATGGCGTCCGCGAACTGCTGCGTTCCCACCGCCGTTGGATCATCCGGCGTCGGCTTCATGTCGTAGGTGACGTCCTTCCCTTCCGCCACCACCGCCGCGAACGCCCTCTCCAGCCTGTCGGCGGCATCGTTCTCCCCGAGATGCTGGAGCATGAGCATACCGGAGAGGATCGTCGCCGAAGGGTTGACCTTGTTCATCCCCGCGTACTTCGGGGCGCTACCGTGGGTCGGCTCGAAGATAGCCACATCGCCCTCGCCGAAGTTCCCGCCCGGGGCCACGCCCAGCCCTCCCACGAGACCGGCGCAAAGATCGGAGAGGATATCCCCGTATAGGTTCGGGAGCACCAGAACGTCGTACAGCTCTGGCTTCTGGACCAGCTGCATGCACATGTTGTCGACGATCCGGTCGTCGAACTCGATCTCGGGATACTCCCTGGCAACCTCGGAGGCGACCTGCAGGAATAGCCCGTCGCTGTACTTCAGGATATTGGCCTTGTGGACCGCTGTCACTTTCCGTCGCCGGTGGGCCCTGGCGTATTCGAAGGCCCACTTCACAATGCGCCTGGTACCCGTCACCGAGATCGACTTGATGCTGATCCCCGAGTCCTCTGGGATCGTCCCGGCACCCGTTTCGGCTGCCAGCGCGATCAACCTCCTAGCGCCATCGGAGCCCCTCTGGAACTCCACCCCGGCGTAGAGGTCCTCCATGTTCTCGCGAACCACCACCAGGTCCACATTGTCATACCTGCTCCGAACACCCTTGTAGCTCTTGCACGGTCGGAGACAAGCGTAAAGGCCCAGACTCTTCCTGAGCGCCACGTTTACGCTGCGGAAACCCTTGCCGATAGGGGTGGTGATCGGACCTTTCAGCGCCACCTTGTTTCGCTTGATCGACTCGATGACCTGGTCGGGAAGGGGGGTTCCGTACTTCTCAAGCACATCGATCCCCGCCTCCTGGACATCCCAGTCGAACTGCACCCCCGTAGCCTCCAGAACCCGCCGGGTCGCTTCCACTATCTCGGGCCCTGTGCCATCCCCAGGGATCAAAGTCACCCGGTGCGCTGCCATGGTCGATTTCCCCCTCTTCTGCACTGCCAGCATGTCTGCCTCGGGTCGGAAACACCCGTGGGCAAGCAGCCGGTCATGACTGTGGAATAACCCCAGTATACTCCGCGATCGACTGTGGCGAAACGGCATCGGGCAATCGGCATAGCTGAACGGTCAACCCATCGCCGCCACGCCGACCGCCCGTCCCTTTCTCCAGCCTAGGCCTTAGCGTATCTCGCTGGGCCAATCTCGTACAGGTCGTTCCCTTCGGGATCGATGATGACGATTACGGGGAACTCTTCAACCTCTATCTCCCGAACCGCCTCGGTCCCTAGGTCCTCGTATGCCACGATCCTCGCCGCCTTGATGCACTTCGAGAGGAGCGCCCCACTGCCCCCGGTCGCACCGAAGTACACAGCCCCGTTCCTGACAATGGCCTCCTTCACCTCCTGGCTCCGGAGGCCCTTCCCCACCATGCCTAGAAGGCCCCTGTCCATCATCAGCGGCGCATACTTGTCCATCCGATAGCTGGTGGTGGGCCCTGCGGCACCGATCACCCGACCCGGCGGCGCTGGCGTCGGGCCCACGTAGAAGATCGTCTGATCCTGTATCGAGACTGGCAGCTCCTTGCCTTCAACCAGCAGGTTGTAGAGCCTCTGGTGCGCGGCATCCCGACCGGTGAGCATCCGCCCGCTGAGAAGTACTCGGTCCCCCGCCCTGAGCTTGCGGACCTCGTCCCTCCGCAGCGGTAGAGCCAGCCGTTTCACCTCACTCATGTTGCTCACCTCCGAGAAGCACCGCCGTCTTGTGACGGTACGCGTGGCAGCCGAGGTTTATCCCAACTGGAAGGGTGGCGATGTGGGTTGGGTAGGTCTCGATATGGACCGCCAGTGCGGTGACGGTACCCCCTAGTCCGGCAGGCCCGATCCCGGTCTTGTTGACCTCAGCCAGCAGCTCCCGCTCCAGATCGGCGATCCGCGGATCCACGTTCGGCTCCCCCAGGTCGCGCAGAAGCGCCCTCTTGGCCAGGTAGGCGCACATCTCGAAGTTCCCGCCTATGCCCACGCCCACCACGATGGGCGGACATGGATTCGCGCCGGCCCGCCTTACGGTGTCCACCACCTCTCGCTTCACTCCATCCCATCCGGCAGACGGGGGCAGCATCACCACCCGGCTCATGTTCTCGCTCCCGGCCCCCTTCGGGACGACGCTGATAATCAGCTCGTCCCTGTCGCTCTCCTCCATGTGGATGATAGCCGGGGTGTTATCCCTGGTGTTCTTCCGTTCGAAGAGGGGCTCCGCCACCACACTCGCCCTCAGGTACCCCTCCGTGTATCCCCTGCGCACTCCGTCGTTGATTGCCTCCGCCAGAGTGCCCCCCTCAATGGTCACCCTCGAGCCCTTCCGCACGAAGACTGTCACCATCCCGGTGTCCTGGCAGTATGGAATGCGCTCAGACACCGCCACGTCCGCATTGCGGAGCAGCTCCTCGAAGATGGCCTTCCCCTGGGGTGACTCCTCCATCTCCAGGGCGCGGCGGAAGCCATCAACCACATCCCTCGGCAGCTCGTAGGCAGCCGCGATGCAAAGCTCTCGCACCTTGTCGGCAATCTGGGCCGCGCTCACACTGGGCACGCCGACCACCTCCACCACAGATTGGTCAACAAATCAATTGAATCGCGATGCTTCACAGCCCCACGGAAGCAGCTGCCTCGCGGAGGACTCGGAAGGAGTTGGCGAACTGCTCGGCCTCGCTCTCCGAGAAGTGGGGGTCCAGCACCTTCTCGCGCCCGCCCTTTCCGACAACGCATGGCAGCGAGATGGTCATCCCCTTGAAATCCTTGTACCAGCCGTCGATCAGCGAGGAGATCGGCAAGACCTTCTTCTGGTCGTTCCTCCACGCTCTGACCACCGAGGCGATGGAAGGGGCCACGGAGTAGAAAGTCCCGCCCTTTCGCTTGATGACCTCAGCGCCGCCAAAACGGGTGGCGGTGATGACCTCCTCCAGCATCTCCGTGGAGTATCCAGGATACTCGGCCAGCGGTATCCCAGCGACGGTGGCGCTGGACACCACCGGGACCATGCTATCGCCGTGCTCGCCCATCATGTAGGCCACCACCTGGTCCGGGGACACGCCCAGACGCTCCCCGAGGAGCGCGCGGAAGCGGTTCGTATCGAGGACGGTGCCCAGCCCAAACACCTTGTTGGGCGGGAAACCGGAGGTCTTGAGGGCCTGATAGGTCAGCACGTCCACCGGATTCGACACCATGAACAGGAAGGTGTCCTTGTTGTACTTCAGGATCCCCTCCAAAATACCGCTCATCAGCTCGGTGTTCCGCTTCAACAGATCCAATCTGGTGTCGCCCGGCTTCCGCGGGATTCCGGCGGTGACGATCACCATGTCCGAGCCTTCGGTGGCATCGTAATCCCCGGCGACGATCTTGCAGTTCTGCGTCAGCGCCAGGGCATGCCGAAGGTCTAGAGCCTCCCCCTCGGCCCGTGGCTTGTCGACGTCGACGATCACCATCTCGGTGATGCCGCCCTCCAACAGCAGCGTGTAGAGCGTAGTGGACCCAACCCTGCCGGCACCGATCATCGAGATCTTCATCGACCGCGCTCCTTTCGTGGACCGTTAGGTTTCCCGAGAATACCCTATTCTATAGTCGGCCGTCCGCCAGCATCAAGCACCAGGTCGTCCCCCCGGCGGCGGCGCCCACCAATGTCGATGGCCGACCTGCAGTCCGAGTCCGCCACGATGGTTGATCCCAGGTATCCGGCGGACTACCCCATCCTCTGCCGCAGCATTTCGTAGAGCACCACCGAGCCCGCCGTCGCGGCGTTGAGGGAGTTCACACGCCCCCGCATGGGAAGCCGTACCAGGAAGTCGCACCTCTCCTTCAGCAACGGTCCGATCCCTCGGTCCTCCCCGCCCAGCACCAGGGCAATGGGCCCCGACATGTCAACCTCCCAGTGGAGCCGGTCCCCTTCCATGTCGATGCCCGCGACCCACAGCCCAATGCCCTTCAGATCCTCCACAGCCCGAGACAGGTTGGGCACTCTTGCCACCGACATGTGCTCGACCGCGCCCGCCGACGCGCGCACCACGGCTGGGGTGACGTGGACAGATCGCCGCTTCGGCAGCACGACAGCGTCCACGCCCACAGCCTCAGCCGTTCGAAGCAGTGTGCCTAGGTTCTGAGGGTCCTGCAGCGTGTCCACCAACAGCACCGCCGGCACCCCAGCCGAGGTTCGCAGATGCTCCAGGAGGTCCCCCCAGCTCTTGTACTGAAATGGGGCCACAACTGCCACCAGCCCCTGGTGATCGGTGGCGATGGCGTCCAGATCGGCTCTGTCCACCTCTTCCGCCACGATCCCGAGGCCGGCAGCCAGCTTCATGGCTTCGCGAGTGTGGGAGTACTGCGACCCATCTGCGGAGACAATGAGGCGCCGCACGCGCCTCCCCGCGCGCAGCGCCTCGATTACGGCGTTCCTGCCGTACAGGATCTCCTCATCGGCGCCAGCAGGCCTAACTAGCCTCCTGCCCACGAGGGCACGAGGCCCTCTCCCCGACCTCTCCATGCCTCCCTCGTCTCGGCCTCTCCCAGGCACCTGCCGATGGCGTCCGGCTGCCCCCGGGTTCACCTCGTCATCCTCCACCTGCCATCCACCGTCACCCCAACGTCGGCGTCGACCGGCCCTGCCACGCGGACCTCAGGATGCCGTGATGCCACATCGCATAGACTCAGGCCTCGTATTTCCACACCGTCCCCTCGGGACGGTCTTCCAGGATGACCCCCAGCGCCTTCAGCCTGTCCCTAACATCATCGGCCAGCCCCCACTGCTTGCTGGCCCGGAGGCGCGACCGCAGCTCTACCAGCAGGTCGATGAAGGGGGCCGCCGCCAGTGTGCCTGCCGTCGCGGGAGCCTCAAGCTGTAGACCGAGGATCCCGGCTAGCTCGATGAGGCACTGGCGCGCCGGCGCTAGCGCGGAATCTGGGTAGCCACTCTGGTCCCTTAACCTGTTGATCTCCCTGGCCAGGTCGTGGAGAGCCGCAAGACCCCGTGCGGTGTTGAAATCGGAGTCCATTCCGTCCTCGAAATCCCTTCGGCAGCTCTCCGCCAGACGAGCGACCGTCTCGGTCTCCTCCGCCGTTGGCTCACGCTGGGCACCCTTCCCCTTCTCCAGGGCCGAGCGCAGCCTGGCAAGGCCCTTGGCCGCAGCCTCCAGGCCCTCCTCGCTGTAGGTCATGGGAGCTCGGTACGGAATGGAGATGAGGTAGAGCCTCAGGGCTGTCGGCTCGTACCTCTCCAGCATCTGCTGAATGGTCAAGAAGTTGTTGAGGGAGTGAGACATCTTCTCACCCCCAATGTTCAGCAGCCCAACGTGGACCCAGTACCGGACAAATGGCGAGCAGTGGCAGTAGGCCTCGCTCTGCGCGATCTCGTTCTCGTGGTGAGGAAATATCAGATCGCGCCCGCCCGCATGGATGTCGATCTGCTGCCCCAAGGTCTCCAGGATCATGGTGGAGCACTCAATATGCCATCCGGGACGGCCGGGGCCCCAGGGGCTGTCCCACGCTGGCTCGCCGGGCTTGGCCCTCTTCCAGAGCGCGAAGTCCCGCGGATCCCTCTTGTTCGGTTCCACCTCCACGCGGGCGCCAGCCATCACCCCCTCCTCGGTCCGACCTGAGAGCTTGCCGTACTGGGGGAACCTGGACACCTCGTAGTAGACGTTGCCATCCACCTCATAGGCGAACCCCTCCGCCATGAGCTTCTGTATGAACTCGATGATGGCGGGTATCACCAGGGTCGCCTTGGGGTAGTCGTCGGCATGGAGAACGTTCAGGGCATCCATGGCCTCGAAGTAGGACTTCGTGTACTTCTCCGCCACCTCGTGGGCGGGAATCCCCTCGCTGTTGGCGCGCGCTATGATCTTATCGTCCACGTCGGTGAAGTTCTGGACGAAGTGGACCTTGTAGCCTCGGTACTCCAGATAGCGCCTGACCACATCGGTCGAGACGAAGAGCCTTGCGTGGCCGATGTGGGGATGGAACTTGGGCGTCATCCCGCAGACGTACATCTCCACCACGTCGCCGCGCGGTACGAACTCTTCCTCGACACCAGTAAGCGTGTTGAATACTCTAAGAGCCAAGCTTATCCTCCAGATCGTCCTCTTCCTGCCCCATCAACAGCACAACGGCCTGAGCCGCGATCCCCTCGCCTCGCCCCACGAAGCCGAGCCCCTCGTTGGTGGTAGCCTTGATACCCACTTCCCTCTCCTCGATCCCGAGCTCAGAGCTGATGGCCTTTCGCATGGCACCGATGTGGGGAGCCAGCCTAGGGCTCTCGGCCATGACCGTCGCATCCACGTTCACCACGCGCCAGCCCTCCGAATCTAGCATGGAGCGCACGGTGCGAAGCAGCGAGAGGCTGGAGATGTTGCGGAAGCGCTCGTCCCCGGGCGGGAAATGGTGCCCGATGTCCGACATCCCGGCAGCGCCCAGCATGGCGTCCATCACCGCATGGAGCAGGACATCCGCATCGGAGTAGCCTTCCAGCCCCATGCTGTGCTCGACCCTGACGCCCCCCAGCATGAGAGGTCGCCCGACCACCAACCGATGGGCATCGTAGCCGATGCCCACCCTCATCCGCACACTCATTACCTGAACCCGCTCGCACGCGGAGCCGTCTGCCGGCTCCGGTCATCCCACACGCCCCCCACCGCTCAGCAACCCGGCCCTAACCAGGGCCTCCGCCACGGCAAGATCCTCTCTCACCGTGAGCTTTAGGTTCCAAGGATCTCCAGGGACCAATCTCACCCTGCGGCCCGCCTGCTCCGCCGCTGCCGCGTCGTCCGTCACCTCGCCCGCCACTCGCTCGTAGGCCTCGCGGATGAGCTCCAGTCTGAACACTTGGGGCGTCTGCACCACCCACAGCCCCTCGCGATCGACTGTCTCCTCGATCCAGCTCCCATCGCCCGACCTCTTCACCGTGTCCCTCACCGGGACGGCAGGAACCGCAGCACCATAGCGCTCGGCTGCGCGGAAGCACGACTCTATCAGCGATGGATTCACCAGCGGTCGCGCCCCATCATGGATCGCCACCAGATCGACGATGCCGAGGGCATCGAGCCCCTTGCGGACGGAGTCCTGTCGCCGCTCTCCGCCCTCGCAAACTACGGCCGGGAGTCCCAGGTGCGAGACCAGATCGAGACCATGCTGCACCCGCTCCCGGCCCACCACCAGCACGAGCCGCTCGACGACTGACCCAAAAGCCTTGAGGGAATGGGCCACCACGGGGAGATCGGCCAGGGGCAGCCAGACCTTATCCGCCCCCATCCTCGCCCCGCGCCCGGCCGCCACGATGACGGCGCCCCGAGTAGCCGCGCTATCTTCTCTCGCCATCGATCTTCCAGACGGACTACTCAGTTCTGGTGCGGTGTCTTGGGATGGGCGAAGATCATCCGCCCGGCCACCGTCTGGAGGACGCGTGTCACCACGATGTCGAGATCCGCGTTGATGTGCCTCCTCCCGTTCTCCACCACCACCATGGTACCATCGTCCAGGTAGGCGACACCCTGGCCGAACTCCTTGCCCTCCTGGATGATCCTTACCACCATCTCCTCGCCCGGGAACACCACCGACTTGACGGCGTTGGCCAACTCGTTGATGTTCAGGACCTTCACCCCCTGTAGCTCAGCCACCCGGTTCAGGTTGTAGTCGTTGGTGATGATGGGGCACCGCATGTTCTTGGCAAGCCTGACCAGCTTGCCATCCACATCAGGGATATTCTCCACATCGACGTCCGATATCTCGATGGGGGCAACCGACTCCTTCTGAAGCTTATTCAGCATCTCCAACCCCCGCCGCCCGCGGTTTCGCCGCACGGAGTCCGGGGAATCGGCGATCTGCTGCAGCTCCGTCAGGACGAACCGCGGTATCACCATCACGCCGGCGATGAACCCCGTATGGCTGATGTCGGCGATCCGTCCATCGATAATGGCGCTGGTGTCCACCAGCACCCTGCTGTTATCATGGCCGCCCCGGCCACGCCCCGATTCTCTAGGCAAGCCCAGGAGCTGGAAGACCTCCCTCCTGTGGGTCACCATGATGGTAGCGCCGAAGTAGCCTAGAACCAGACTCGCGACCACGGGCAGAAAGCGTCCCAGGTAGGAGGGCAGCATGGACAGCGGCAGCGCCAGGAGTGCGCCGGTCAGCAGACCACCAACCAGGCCGATGGCGCCGGCGACCACATCCTGTGCTGGCATGTTGGTAGCCTTCGCCCTCGCCCAGTTGAAGGGTCGTGTCGTGACGAAGGGGGTAACCAGCAATCCAACGGCGAACGATGCGGCAGAGATGGTGAAGAGATACAAGAGATAATTGCTGGATGATGTGTCGATAACAATGAGCCCGGCCTGCCAGCCAACCATCGCCGCCAACACTGCGCCGACAAAGCGGATGGCCAATTCTACGCTCATTCTCAGTCTCCCTATTGGCAGCGCACCTCCGTCAGTTGCCGACCCGCAGCCAGCCCGTCCCCCGTCAGTCGCTGGCCGTCCCCTGAGCCCCTCGGCAGCCCTCGGCCGCTGGCAACCTAGGCTTCCGGATGCGCCGCTGATCTATGCCGCTACGGTCCCTGCTTGAGAATACACGCCTCCCTGCAGAACAAAAAAAGTACTTGTTCAGGGTCAAGTACAGCACCCTTTGCCCCTCAGGGCTCTGAACGCATCACCCGTTCCTTCGTTAGGAACCAGCAGGCAGCGAGACGGGGCTGCCGGCTCGTGCTGAACCGGGAAATGATGGTAGCACAGCTAAGTATCATATGTCAAAGATTGAACGCGGCTGAAGATCCTGGTATACCTCCAGGGGCCATCCAGGGCTCCCGTGCGACACCCAACCTAGCTCCACTCTGCCGACGGATGCGGTGGCTCGAGGGACGCAGGCAACTCCGCTCCTTCTCGTCACGAGAGCGCGGCGAGGTGGACTGTTCAATCACCCCGCCGCGCGAACACCCCTAGCCAGCGAGGAGCGCCAGAACCGCCCCGCCGGCCATAACAGACCCTATCTGGCCTGCCGTGTTGGACCCCATGGCGTGCATGATCAGGAAGTTGTTCGGGTTCGCCTCCAGCCCGATCCTGTTCACCACCCTGGCGGACATCGGGAAGGCGGAGATCCCGCAGGCCCCGATCAGCGGATTGATCTTGCCCCTGGTGAGGATGCTGAGCGCCTTGCCGAAGCTGAGCCCGGCGACGGTATCCAGGGCGAAGGCCACTAGACCCATCCCGATGATCATCAGAGTCTGGGGCTGCAGGAACTTCTCGCCAACCATGGTCGATCCTATTGTCAGCCCTAGGAAGATCGTCACTATGTTGACCAGCTCGTTCTGGGCCGTCTGGGAGAGTCTCTCCACCACCCCAGCCTCCCGCAGGAGGTTGCCGAACATCAGCATCCCGATCAAAGGTGCCGACATGGGCGCGATCAGCCCGCACACCAGGGTCGTCACGATGGGGAACATGATCTTTGTCGTCCTGGAGACCGGTTTCTCGTTGGTGTAGGGCATCACGATGGCGCGCTCGGACTCCGTGGTCAGGGCCCGCATGATAGGCGGCTGTATGATCGGAACCAGGGACATGTACGAATACGCCGCTACCGCAATGGGCGCCAGGAGATGCGGTGCCAATGCGGAGGCGACGTAGATGGACGTGGGGCCATCGGCGGACCCGATGATCCCGATGGACGCCGCCTCATTGAGCTTGAACCCCATCAGCGTCGCCAGCAGCAGCGTCCCGAAGATCCCGAACTGAGCAGCCGCTCCCAAGATCACCGTGTAGGGGCGTTCCAGGAGAGGCCCGAAATCGGTCATCGCCCCCACGCCGATGAACACCAGCAGGGGGAACAGCTCATTCTTGATGCCACCATCGTACAGGAACGTGAACAGCCCGTCGGGGCCCGTCATGCCCGTGGCCGGAATGTTGGCCAGGATCGCCCCCGCCCCCATGGGGAGCAGCAGCACCGGCTCGTACTCCTTCGCGATGGCCAGGTAGATCAGGATCCCGCCCACCAGGATCATGATAACCTGCTGAAGAGTCAGGTTGGTAAACCCCTTCACCAGGGCCTCGGTGACAGCACTGTCAATCATAGCCTTTCACCTTCCAGCGCTTCGGCGTATCTTTCGCTCACTCTATGATGAAGAGCGTGGCCCCGAACCCTACCGTCTGGCCGGGGGAAACCATCACGCTCACGATGGTGCCGGCGCGCTGTGCCTTTATGCTGTTCCCCATCTTCATGGCCTCGATGACGCACAGCTCGTCGCCCTTGCTAACGCGATCGCCGGGCTGCACGGCCACGGACAGGATCTTGCCAGGGAGAGGTGCCGTCACCTTCTCGCCCCCTGCCGTCGGCCTCGTGTGAGCAGCAGCGACGGACGACGGAGCGGGGGAAGGCTGCGGGGCAGCGGCCACCTTTGGCGGCTCGGGAGCAGCGGGCGGCCGGGCGGGAGCTGGCGACGGCGTGGCGGCCGGAACGGCGGTTCGCGCCAGGCCAATCCTGCGCTCCGCGCCGTCGATCACCACCGTGGCGGAGCTCTCTGTGATCTCCTTGATCTCCACGGTGTGGGGCTGGCCATTGACTGTCACCCTACTGGCATCACCGGGATCTCGCGTCACCTGAAATGTAGACCCGCCGACGTTGATCGTGGCCGAGTCACCCGCCCCCGGGCGAACCTCCGCCACATACTGCTTCCCGTCGGAGGAGATCGTCACCACCGCTGGCTGGGGCTCCTGGGCTTTCGCCGGGGCTGCGGCCTCCTCCACCACCTCCTCGACCTCCTCCTCGACGACATCCCCGGTCGCCAGGACCAACAGGGTGGCGCCGAACCCCACCGTCTGCCCAGGGGAAACGGCGACCTCCTTCACCGTCCCATCCCTCTGGGCCTTGATGCTGTTCCCCATCTTCATGGCCTCGATGACGCACAGCTCGTCCCCAACCTTCACGGCATCGCCGGGCTTGACCGCCACAGAGAGGATCTTCCCCGGAAGCGGGGCCGTGACGGTCTCCAGCGCTCCCGAGACCACCCTCTTCTTCTTGACAACGCGGGTCGTCGTCATCGGAGCGGCCGCCGGCTTCTCCCGGGTGATCTCGACCGTCTGGGTGGCACCGTCGATGACCACCGTCGCCGTCCTGTCGGTGACGTCCTTGACCTCCAGGGTGTGCGACCGCCCATTGACGGTCACCGTCTTCACGTCGACCCTGTCCCGCTCAACCTTATAGGTGACGCCGTCCAGCACGACCGTGGCGGAGGTTGGTGTTACGTCTCTGATCTCCGCCCTGTGCGTTTCTCCGCCAAAGGTCAGGTGCAGCACCGCTGGTGCTGCCATCGGGGCTGCGGAGATCGCCTGTCGACCAGCCTCGGCTTGCGACGCCTCGGGGACCGTCACCGGCTCCACCTCAGGCTTGGCTGGCGCCTCATGGTTAGGAGCCTCCATCAGATTGTTCCCCGTGACCACGGAGAAGAGCTTCGTCAGCACCATTATGGTGAACATCAAGATCAGTAACGCCAGGAAGACGATCCCGAGACCGTAGATTGTCACGTTCAGGGCAGCTAGAAAGTCCAATTCAGCTTCCTCCACCTCGAGAAGGTAGGCCACCCTGCACCGGCGCGCGCCGGTGCAGGGTCCTCTCATTGCCCTTGAAAGACCGAAGGCGGTGGTCGGCTATCTGGAGCCGACCACC
>Ga0315298_1001341_pt1 | contig 45671 bp, 43 predicted proteins | sample WHS_1_MG_FD_203077 | JGI IMG/M metagenome (GOLD analysis project Ga0315298, IMG submission 203077) | Extremophilic microbial mat communities from Washburn Hot Springs, YNP, Wyoming, USA - WHS_1_MG | ecosystem: Environmental > Aquatic > Thermal springs > Hot (42-90C) | place: USA: Wyoming...
CTGGCGCGGATATCAGCAGTGTGTGCCAGGAGGCAAAGTTCGGGCTGGTGAGAAAGGGAATTGCGGGAGAAAAGGAGAGCAAGCTTAAGACAGAGGATGTGCTTGCTGTGATTTCACGCAGGAAGCCATCACTCACTGTGGAGATGCTTCAGGATTATAAGAAGTTTATAGATGAGTATGGGGAGAGGGTATAGGTTCAGCCCTTTTTCTTTCTCAGTTTTTGCTCCACCTTCATTCTGGTTTCAACACTGCATATCGGGAGGATCTGGTTTATTATCCCGGGCGACATCTTTTCTCCGGTTCGTTGAATGGAATACCTGCCATTTGGCTGCACCAAGTCATACATTGAGAATCTCCTAGTGGTATCGAGCGAAGCCACCTCGTGGACTGTGAGCGGGTCGCTCACCTTACATACAAGGTCGTATATGCAAGAATTCTTTGGAAGGTCTACCTGCATCACCCCGCCTTCATATGTAATGCTCACGAAAATACGTGCGGGTCTGAGGCTGAGTCCTATTAGTTCTATCTCCTCTTTTGAAACATTCCTTAGGCTCCCAGCATATAAAGATGCTTTGAGCAGCTGTTCTTTCTCCAGCTTGTTTGGCTTGTAGAGCGCGTGCGCCCAATCGCCTTCCTCGCATCGCACCTGCATCTCAGGGGTGCGTATCTGCACCTCAACCTCTCTAAGGATAGTTGTGCCATCCTTCTCGATAACTATGGGAACGGGGACATGGAGGGATTGGTACTTGGTTTCCCCCCTCGGGTATGTAATGAAATCATCTACCTTCTCTTTTGGAATATCGTATTTTCTGCATAGGTAGTCGGCAAATGCAAATGCGCCCTCAATGGTCTCAGTTAACACAGTGAATGCTACCAAATCGCCAAGTGAGAAGAGTTCACTGGCTGGCTTGTTTTCCTTTAGAAGCTTGAGTGTGATTGAGCCCGCGCTCTTTATTCGGTGTTTTATGATTGAACCATCCCTGAATTTGCTGAATGTAATCGGGGCGCCATTATCAGAGATCGTGCTGTAAAGCATATCCTCCTCAAGTTGCGTGAAGAATAACTTCTCAATCAGTTCGTTATCATCCTTGATCTCTTTGATAATCTTGCAAACGTCATTATAGAATTGTGGGTAAAGAATGCTTGTGGATTTATTGCGTAGTGCATCTAAGACCTTCTGCTGCCCGAGCATATCTGCAATGGGCGCATATACATAGAGCATTGCACCCGCAACATTCTTGATCTGCCTGCCCGCATTCCTTCTGTCAAAATTGTAGAATTTTACCAGTGTCTCCTTATCAAGCTCCATATGGGTAAGGTCAACCATACGGAATAATACAAGTTCAGGGTTGTATTCGATGAGTTTTGAATAGGATGCCCAAGTGTTCTTATCAGACATATCCAGTGCCTTGAGTTCAATAAACTGCTTAAAAAGCCCGCCTATGGAAGATTTTATCTCGTAGGGGAGCATGCGCGGGTCCTTAAAATTTTCGTGGTAAAGCGAAAGCCAGAGGATGTTTACGGGGTTGATACGCTCTTTTATAGGTGAGAGTGTGCTAAGGCTTGCTACAAGATCACAGAATAGGTTCTCATTATGGCTTATCACGGGTTCAGGAATGCCTTTCTTCTTTAGGTCTGCCATTGCCTTCTCATGCATTGCCCTAAATTTGCTATTTGTTGCTATTTCCTCCTTTAAAACCATACCTATAATTTGTACAAAAGGTATATAAAAAGTTTTCTTATAATTCTATACTGTGAAGCTCAAAATAATCTATAATGAACCGGCGGCGGTTGTGAGGGAGTGGCTCATAATAAGCGACCTTCATCTGGGCGGGCCGGGCAGTGTGGACTGGAAGGCTACTGTGCAGGTTGTGGACGGGCTTATGGAAAGGGAGAGAAAAAGGCATCTGCTCATTTTGGGGGATGTGAAGTCGCCTGTTGCATCAACCTCTGGGGAGGCTGGGAAGTTCATACGGGAGATTGGGAGTAAGTATGACCTTCACATTACTAAGGGAAATCATGATGGGAATATAGAGAAGTATGCGGGGTACTGCACAGTGTACGGGGCTGGGGGCGCTATCCTGTGCAGGGATGGGATAATAGAACCTAAGGAAGCAGTGGGGGGGAGGTTATCCTCTTGCATAGGGGTATTACATGGGCATGCGTGGCCTGCAAGAGAGCTGGTACAATGTGGGATGGTTATGATAGGGCATATACATCCATCGTTGATCTTCGGGAAGGAGTGGAAGAGAAAGGAGAAGGTGTGGATATTCGGAAGGCTAAACACACAGGCGGTGGGGGAGCATTACGGGAAGGGTGTAAAGGTAAACAAAAATATCAGATTGGTGTGTATGCCGGCGTTCGGCCCTTCCTCATACTCTACGAGAGAGGGGCGGGAGAGAGCGCTTTCCCCCCTCACAAGCGAAAATATATTTATAAAATCGTCAGCGGAAATATACCTGTTAAATGGCATTCAAGCCAGGTGAGAGAAGATGTCAAAAGGCAAAAAGAGCAGGGGAAAGGAAGCGCTTGTTACGTGCAGTTCGTGCGGAAGGAGTGTTCCAAGAGGGAAAGCGGTGCAGGACAATAGGTTTGTCAGGTATTCAACCGAGTTGAGGACAGGCGATGATGTCACTTATACGGATATGAGGAAGGTGTACTATTGCATAAGCTGCGCAAAACACAGGAAGATCTTTGAGAAAAAGAAGAAAAGACTTATGAGCAAATATAATCAATGAACGATGCTTTTCTGAGCATTGGCGCTTTTGCTTTTCTTTTTATCCTATTTAGTTTCATTCAGCATCTACTGATGGTTTTTCTCTATAATAATCTGTTCGTTAAATTGAAGGAGATCAAGTATGTTGGTGGGTTTTTCTCTTGGCCAACTGTTACGCTACATGAATTGGTCGGCCATCTCATACCTGCACTGCTGAGCGGGAGCAATGTAGTGGGGCTTGACCTGAGAAAAGAGACGGGGCAGGTTGCAATCAAGTATGAGAAAAACTTATTCGGTGCAGTCTCTGTGTTCATTGCGGGGTTTGGCCCTACATTCTTTCTGCCACTTCTCTTCATAATTCTGTATATATTTGTGAGAGGGTATGATGTGGTGCAGTTCTTCCAGAATGAGGAGATGATCGGGAAATTTACGAATGTGCTAAAAGATCTGTGCAGGGTTGAGGATGTAGGTGCATTCTTGCTTGCATATGCTGCAATCATTATAGCACCGGGGGCGGCATCGAGTGCTGGGGATATGAATAGTGTAAAGGCATTCGTGTCAGAATCCCCGCTTATGGTCATTGCACTGGGGATCATTGCATTATTCGTGATGTACGCGAGTTTTACGAATGGGTTCCTGCTAAGTGAGTATGGGATAAGCATAATTGAGAATACGTTTGCAGCATATGTGATGATGTACATTCTGAGCATCCTATTCCTGTTCATGCTCGTGAGGGGTAATGAGAGCGGGATGCTCGGTGAGAGTGTTGTGTTTCTTGCAATCATGGTTGTATTAATCAAATTGGGTGGGGGTATTGTGAAAACACCCCTTTTTGAGTATCCTCTTCTTAGTGCACTCCTATTTACTGATTTTGCACTCATTCTGATAGGCTTAAAAAGAAAGCTGATAAAATTCAAATGATGGCTGTTGATTTATTCAGGATATTCAAGAGGGTAATATCGCGTATAACCGGGAGGGGTGGGAAGGTCCGGGAGAAGGTTGATGATGTGCCCTCCTCTTTTCTTGTTAGTGTTGCACGGCTTAAACAGCAGGATAAGGAGAAGTTTGATTCATATATGAAAGCTGCTGGTGCAGGTGATGACCCAGATGCTGCTGCAAGCGTGAATGAGCTTGTTGAGTATGTGGGTGAAATGCAAAGAAAGGGAAGGAACAGGCATATGATAGAGCATAAGAGCACAAGAAGGGCTGCTGAAACTAAAGGAACTAAGGCAAAGATTGCCAGGTAAACGTGTTTATTGTTAGTGGATTTTAAGTATGTAAGTATTTATTGCGTATAGATTTCAATTACTTGCCAGGTTTTATTGCGTGTATATTTCAAGCACTACTTTTACGGGTTCTTTATTATAATATGCGAGGCGTTCTGCAATTGCACTCTTTACTGGTTGGGTTGGTTTTGGTTCTGTGTCGCACGTTTTAATATTTTGATTTTTTGAGTCAATAACGTTGAGGGTATAATTGTGGTATATGCCCGCTTCATCTTTAGAGAAATCGCATTTGTTCATCTTTGATATGTTTATGTGATAATTATCACTCTCGAGAAGTATTCTCGGGCTCATAAGATTATCAAGTGCGGTGTTGGCTTCGAGCACGAGGAGTGCATCATTATCATCAAAAGAGGAATTGAGAGAGGACCAGTACACTACGAGTATGCCCACAGCAATCATGAATATTACTACACCACCTATTGCATCATAGGAAAGTACCTGGCCTCTCTTGCCTTTATGGATTATTGATTTTAACATATGTTCACCTTTTCTTGCTAATTGTGACAATATCTTCACGGGACTGTGGCAGTACAGAGACCCTTGAGAAATTACCTATACGCACATAATAGTAAACATTGGAGTTGCCTACTGTGGTGTTTGCACTCAAAATGCCTTCCCCCTCATTACCTTCTATTGTAATGCCCGCACCCTTGGTGATAACAGGTAATGTAACATTAATCTCTGCATAATCTGCATGCGATGCGAGGCTATCCACATCGTGTATACTCTGAGCAAGGTAGAAGATTGTGGATTTGAAACGCTCCTGTGAACGCTTGTTCAATTCATCGCTAGCCTGAGTGAATACGTATGCTGTGAATATGGCTGCTATCAATAGGAAGAATGTAAAGTAGGCCAAGTATTCTACGGCTGTTTGCCCCCTGTGCATATATTCACTTCTTCGTGACATTTACATTACCATCCACGTTAGTGAACGTGAACATATAACTTCCACCATCGTTGATGGGGAAGGATGCTTCTTTAAATGTTACTGAACCGGTCCTCACAATATCACTTTCAAGGCCGCCGCTCGAGACGTGGAGAGATGCGTGCGACCCGTTCAGGCTAACCCTATCCACATTCTTTGGGAGAACAATTACCCTGCTTATGGATGTGCCATTACCTTGAGTGCCCACCAACTCGCCATACTTGATAAACTCATCCGCTGCAACCTCTGCTTGCGAGAGTATTGCATAGTACTCCTTCTGAGGTGCGGAGGTGTAGAAATAAAGGAAGACGGGAACGGAAATGAGAAGGAAGAATGCTACCACTGCAAGGAATTCTATTGCTACCTGTCCCTTTTTTGTTGTGTGTTCATTTTTCATTATTTCTCAACCTCAAGTGGTTTCATCTTATAATCATCTTCTCTATCTGTGCTTATCATAAAGTGGCCTATCTGAAGGTCTTTTGTTGGGGTATTACACATCTGTGGGGTGATGCATCCGGGCATCCCTTTCATTAAATTACCATTTATTTTATTGAAGTATTCATAATCATGTTTTGAGTAGTCCTGCTTTGCCCAGTCCGGGCCGATTACGAATGTTTCTATTCCGTTTGGATCGTTCTTGTTTACATTGCCCTTGAGACGGTTTGTTATGTTTGTTCCACGACCGAATGTGAAATAGTTGGCACAAAGCACTGCTGCACGCTGTTTCTCTATGTTGTATATGCTAACATCATGTACTGGCGGGTATGCGAGGTTTATTGTATCTTCAAGAGAGTTTTCTATCTCGCTGTTGATCAAAACCTTCTTAGCATTTATTGAAGAGCTTGTTACTATGAATGGGGTGTTTCCAATATCTATGTTCTTTCTTCCTTGGAGGGAATCGGGATCATTTACGATGTTTGCTTTTGAGTATAGGTAGTATGTATCGGATACACCATCGGGATAGTGGTACTCAGATGCATAGGAGGGGACACAAGATTCATTTGAGCGTGAGATTACTTTGTGAATAATATAGGTACCACACATTATGCACGGGGCAGTTGTTTCACTCCATATGGTTGCGCGTATAGTAAGTGTACAGGCAGCTCCATCTGAAGTGTAACCGGGTACATCTGTTTGAATCTCATTCGGGTTTGCCATTTTATCACTAATCAGGATTACACCCTTGAATTGTGTGAGATTATCTTTCCACATCGGGAGGTCTTTACCCTCTAACTGAAGTATGTAACCGCTCCATTCCTGTGGTTGTAATTTATCGGCATTTTCTGGGTCAATAACCTCACCATAAACCCAGCCCCTGCCATAACCGCGTGCAATAGGGGTAAGGTCATCAAATTCGTTTATTTTGGATTTTATAATTGGGAGAAGTATGGAATTTGTAGGAACGTCAAGGTTTTTATCGTATGTTTTAAGAGAGAGTAGGGGGTCATAGATACCTTCTATTGAGAAGTTAATGGATTTCTTCAGTGTCTTATTTACGTATACATCCTTGCCTCTAAATGTAAGGTTGGTGCTCACGTTTACAGTGAATGTGAATGGGTCTCTCTGTGTGATTATAACTTCGGGGGTGGTATGTGTAAGAGTGAGACCACTATCATTTGCACGCTTCTCAAGTGAGGTTAAGTATCCGTTGAATTTCTGAGTGAATGAGTCTTTAAGCTCTCTTTCAGGATCTTTGGATGGCTGATGTGTGGTGATTACATTCCAATCTATCTCATAAAGAGAACGTTTGGCCATCTTTGCAATAGAGTAATCAAGGGCGGGTGTATCTATATCTGCAACCAGTGAGGTTAATGCGCGCATCTGTGCATGATTTGCTCTCGTCTGCTCTTCTATCGCTATTCTCTGGGATTCAACTGAGAGAATCAGTGATAGGAAAAAGATCAGTATGACCATGGATAATGTGAGTGCAAACCCTCTCCTCATATCTTTATCACCACACGGACATATGCATTATCATAGGAACCGAACTCATCTGGATGGTAGAGGTCCTCTGGGTTGAGGCATCTGTTTATGGGATTATTAATGTCACCGCAATATTCTCCATATGTATAGGGTGCGGTATAATTTTCATTGCTGTATATCACGGGGACCGTTGAGATTACTGCGATCGATTTGTGCACATCCTTTTTCTCTCTTGGTGGGTCGTAAAGCGTGAGCCAGTTTGATGAGGTGCTATTGTAGTATTCTATTACATAATCGTATTGGGGCGGGATTAGTTTGTCTATCTTATCCATCTCATCCTTGCCTTCCTTTGTGGTGAGTGCGTGCACGAGCGGAATCATCTGGTATGCCTTTGGCTCTGTTTCTGATACTGTAACATTTACTTCGTGAGTTAGAAGGATGTTCATCAATCCCCTGCCATAGGAGTAGAGCGTTTCATCCTGTATGTATGAATAATCGCGCGAGAACTGGTTGAGCGAGCTCACGAATGCTATCGTTAGTAGGAGTGCTATGAATGCATCGAGCATAAAAACAAATCCGCGCTTCATACCTTCTGATATATACTATTATATTAATAAATATTGTTATGTGGTGAGGGGGATTATCCAGTAAAGACCTGTGGTTTATTTCAGGTATATTCGGATTTTTTTAAAAAATGTAGGGGTAAGGTTTAGAAGTCTTTGTAACTAGAGTTACAATATTTAAATAGAGTCACCAATACAAGGTATATATTACCTCTCCAAGATATATTTCAAAATACAAAATGGATGTGAATATAAATGTCCTCCTTGCAGCTTAAAGAACCCTTCTTTCGAATCAAAGATCCTAGAAATAGATTTGAACCCTACATTGCTAATTATGGTGAGATATCGTTTGAAATTTCAGATGGACCTATTTTGTTTCCTAAATATAACCCCCCTGAGTGGGGCATAAGAATTAAGGGATTCAATAATGACAAGTATGCTGGTGTAAGTTTTGAAGAATATACTGGCCAAAGCAACTGCATTACTTATGCATTGAAAGATATCATAGAAGATTATCTTAAAATTAAGAAAAAGAATGGTGAAAAAGCTAGATGGTATGATATTTTTATATCGCCTTCAGATACAAAGACCATCGATTATATCCTGGAGAAATATACTAGTAAATACAAAACATATAAAGCGAATTTTGGAGAAAACATCGAAACCTTTGCAAATAAAATTGAAAGAGATATATCTAAAGATGATAATATAAAAAGTGGAGATATCCTTGCAATAGTTTGTTATTGCGAAGGAAAGAAAAAATATATTCATATGGCGCGCATAGACACATCACCTAACGGTACAAAAATACTCTATGGAAAATTTGGTCCATATGATCCTGTTCTTATTTCTTCTATTCACACACAAATTGAACATTATGGTAAAAACACATTTTATGTAGAATTATATAAACCGATTGTTAGAAACTAAACCTCCTCACCCTCAGAAGATACCTCTGTGCGCTTCTGCATCTTATACATCTCAATTATCTCATCAACAGTGGTTGCATCCTCGGGCCGCTTATCCGTGCGCAGATCACCTATCATTCTGGGGAAACGGAGTGCATACCCGGGTGAATTACCAGTCTTACCGCATGTATGCACAGGTGATCGTGTGATCTCATCCGCTGTTACTGTGATAACATACTTGGGTTCCACCCAGTAGGTTGGCTCCATTATAGAGTTTATGCGCGGGTTTGGTTTCTTGGTTTTTATGGCTGAGAGAAGCTTCTCGAGCTCAGACATCTGCTCCTCAGAAAATCCTGACCCAACCTTGGCGATTGAGTAGAACATATCCGTATGCGGGTCGTACACTGCACCCAGCACCCCGCCAAATTTGAACTTTGCACGCGCGCCCCTGCCCGCAAAGTATCCTATTATTACCAAATCGATCGTATCTGAAAGTTCGTTGCGGTATGAGCGTTTAAGTTTAACCCAGGCAAACTTGCGTGCACCTGCAATGTACGGTGCGTTCAGGTCCTTGGCCATCAGGCCCTCAAGGCCCCGGGATATGAAATCGTTGAAATGCGCCTCAATCTCCTGAGATGATTTCACAAGGTAGGATTCAGAGAGTGAGAGTGTCTTTGAATCCTTTGGGATTATGGATTCCAGGAGTTTCCTGCGTTGTGTGAACGGTTTATGCGTTACATCTTCACCGTTAATGTAAAGTATATCAAATGCAAACAGTTTGAGCGGCATCTCAGCAGATTTTTCCTCCACACCATGCTTGCGTTTCCTCTGTATGGTCTGCTGGAATGGGTAAAACTCACCTGTTGCTTCATTGTATGCTAACGCCTCACCCTCAAATATGACCTCATCGCAATCGAGTTCGTTGCGCACCGCATCCACAACCTCTGGGAGCATCTCTGTCATCCGTTCCAGCCTTCTCGAGAAGATCTCAACCCTATTACCTTTGAGATGGATTTGCAGTCTGAACCCATCATACTTGGCCTCGGCTATGCATTTCCCGCCCATCTTTTCGAGTATTTCATCCGCTGATGGGAGACGTTCAGCCAATGCCGGGCGGACTGGCGTGAACGGGACCATTGTGAATTTTGAGAGTGAGGATGGATCCTGTGCATATACCTTTGCGATCAATCCGAGGTCAGAACAGAGGTTATACTTGGATTCAAGAAGTTCTCTATCGCTTTTATCACCTTTATGCATAAGTGAGAGTGCATCGAGCACTGTAGGGTCACCCACACCGAGACGAAGCCGGCCTATTGGCAGCCTCGCAATATACCTGGCCTCAATCGGTGTTGCGTTGGCAAGCAGGTCTATGAGCAGCGAGATCTTTGTATCATGAGACCCTGCACCCGTACTCGTTGCAATCTTGTAAAATGTATTGTACACTTTCTCTATTGTAAGCGTTGTAGAGAAGAGAGAGGTTTGCTTCTTGCCTTTGCATAATAGTTCTGCCACTGTACCCAAATCACCGTGCTTGAGATAGAGGGATTCCACCTCCTTCTCAGAGTATCCCATGGCTTTTGAGAGTGAATCCTCCACGAGTTTCTCGCCTATCCCTATCTCTATACCTTTATACGGGGGGGCCACCACGCCTTGCAGTAAGTATACCGAATACTGTATATCCTGTGGTGAGAGTTTCTTGAAAAGTGAAGAGATGATTTCAACCATTTGATTGCGCGAGCGTGTAGACTCTAATTGATCCATTGCCTGCGCAAGAACTGCAAACTCCATGTGAATAAACTATACGTACAATAATAAAAATCATAATCTATTGCAAAAACACATACAGAGGACACAGTACCTGCCCTATCTCTTTCCTGCTCCTTACAAACAAATAAAAAAAAACGCAGGTACCCCGAGCTATTCCTTTCCGCTCATTACAAACAAATACAAAAAAATCACAGGTACCCCGCACTATTCCTTTCCGCTCATTACAAACAAATACAAAAAAATGCAAGTACCCCGAGATATTTCTTTCCGCTCCTTACAAACAAATACAAAAAAACGCAGGTACCCCGCACTATTTCTTTCCGCTAATTACAAACAAATACAAAAAAAGCAAGTACTCTGCTCTATTCCTTTCTTTCAAGTTTTTCTCTCAAGTAAATGTAAATCCAGAGAATCAAGAAGATTGTACTTATTACCAAACAAATACAAAAAAAATCACAGGTACCCCGCACTATTCCTTTCCGCTCATTACAAACAAATACAAAAAATGCAAGTACCCCGCTCTACTCCTTTCTTTCAAGTCTTCTTTTCTCTCAAGTAATTGCTAGAACCAAGGATTAACCCATCACCAGCAAAGATACAATACACAATTGTAATTTTGGTGGTTAGTTCTTCTTTCCTTTCAAGTAAATGTAAATAGCTAGAATCAAGGATTAACCGATCACCAGCAAAGATACAATACACAATTGTAATTTTGGTGTTTAGTTCTTCTTTTCTTTCAAGTAAATGTAAATAGCTAGAATCAAGGAAATTATGCCTATTACAATTAAGAGATAATACATAATTGTGTAATCTTCAGCGGGTTGTTCTTCCACGTGGGATTGTGGGAATGCGACCAATCGTACATCACTCGGTACCTCCTTTCTCTGAATCTGCGGCGGCATATTAAAGAAGAGCATGTATAGGGAAGATGAGATTAGGATTAGTGCAAATGCAAACAGCACAATTGAACGAATAGGGATAGGATTCTCTTTTACGCCCATCAGTTTTCTTCCTCTCTCTGTGAGCGCATAGTACTTCCATTTACGGCCCTCATCAATCTTGTATATAAGGCCCGCATCTAAAAGAATGGAAAGATGCTGGAGTATGGTGGGGGAGGCAAGTGAGAGTTCTTTTGCAAGCTCGCTCTGCGTTTTCCTCCTGCGTATCAGAGAACGCAGGATATGTATACGGCTCTCTGAATCGAGGGCCTTTCTTATCAATGAATCGCTTGCCATAATCTCTTTCATTATGCATCACTTGCAACATCCACACTCCAGTTGGTTTCACTCTATTTTATAACTCACAGTTACTGATGCAGTCACCACCTGTTCACCCGGTGAGAGGTTGGTGGATGCATAATTCTCTGCGGCCATTGCATAATAGTTCTTGTAAACCGGGCCGGGGAAATATGCATAACTGTTGCTTGCTGAGATTGGCTGGCCGAGTTTCACGTTAAGGCCATCTGCAATCTTCTGGGCTTTACCCTTTGCATTTGCAGATGCATACTTGAGCAGGTTTTGTTCTATTGTCCTGCGCGTCTCATCCTTGAGCGTGAAATAGATCGAGTTTACATTTGCACCAGCATTTACAGCTGCATCCACAACGGCCCCGCCATTGTTAATATCAGATGTCTTCACAGTTAAGTAATGTACAGTCTTATACCCTGTTATCTTTGTGTAATATATCTTCTCATCATCACTACAGTCAGGCTTATAATCCGGGCATATCCAGTGCGACTGTTCAACCGGGTAAACATTGTAAGATGATGTTGTAATATCTTTCTCAAGGATACCCTTGCTCAGCAGCGCTTTCTTTACCTTATCCATAATCTCAGCATTCTTTGATTGGGATAATGTTGCTGTATCCTCCTGTGTTTCAACACTCAACTGAATAACGAGTTGATCGGGTGTAACAGTCTGCTGCGCCTCACCATTAACAGTAATTGAATGCTCCTGCGCCTGATTAAGCGTAAACGTCCCATTATTTTGTGCAGGCTGCAACGATGCACTCACAAGAAAACCTGCAAGTGCAACGAGCAGTAATATCCCAAGAGAGACCATTACCTGGCCCCCGCTCAGAGTGCTTGATAGTATGCACTCATCTTCTTTTCTGGCCATTCATATCACCTAAAGATACATATCCAGCGTTAAATATAAAAGAGGTTTGGTTTAGTTAGGTTTGAGATGGCTGTGAGGTATTTTTTAATATTTCGTACAATGTTTCTATCAATGAGGCTTTTGCTTGAATTATCATCTCAATCTAATGCTGCTTATGATCTCTCTTATTATACAAAAATCCAAGGGTTTGTCTATAACCTTGTTCGAAACAGCCTTTACAGTATTCTTCATAATAAAAAAGGGTACAAGTTCTTCTGCTTTTCCAATATATTTCCAATAGGGAATTTTAAGGAAGGGGATAAAAGACGTTTGATTATATCCTCTCCTGATATTGGGTTCATAAGAATAATTCAGGATGCTCTTACTGATCGTAAAGAATCAATACATATAGGTGATCTGAGTTTTAAGGTTGAATCCATGAAAGTACTACAACCTAAACTGAGAGATGGTGTTAAACTCATCACTGCAACGCCCATCATAATAAGAATTCCAAAAGCTAACTATGAAAGATATGGAATAAAATCTGATAAGGAGTATGTATACTGGAGGCCCGCATACTCATTTGAAGCGTTCATAAAACAGCTTGAAGAGAATATATTCAAGAAATACAATGAATTCCACGGTAGTAAAACAGAGGAATTTCCGCTCTTTGAGATATTCAATTTCAAGAAATCCACTGTAAACCATGTGGTGATAGATGGAAAGGAATATCGGTTCTTTGGTAGCACATGGGAATTTATATTTAACGGTTTGAAATATGATAGAAAAAGGAGGGAAATACTCGAGTTCGCCATGGATTGCGGATTCGGTGAGAGAAATACGTTTGGGTTTGGATTTGTGAATGTGGTGAAAGAAAAATGAAGTCAATACAAGGTGAAGTTTCACAGTATAATGAAAATATGCAAAATCAACTAGCTTTTACTGGAAACTGGTTTATCGATGCTGGAATTCTTGGATTTGTTAATCTAATGGAAGAGGTTTACGGATGGGATTTGAATGAATTACAGGATAGAATTAATACTGATTCCCATAAACTTTTTTTTTGGTTCTTCCCGATTGGTTACTTGTTTTATCATTCAACAATTAGAGGTATTCATGGTTATATTCAAAACATCAATAAAGATCTTTACAAAGAAAACGGGCTAAATCAGAAAATAAGGGAAACTGAAAAAGAAATAAAGAATCTACAAGATAAGATTGCAAAATGTAATAACGAAAAGGAAGAGAAAAAACTGCAGAATAAATTATCAAAATTGGAGGATAAAAAGCTACCAGAATTGAAAGAAAAAAAGAGAGAGGCGCTCTACAAAATTGAAGAGTTGAATAATAAGCTAGTGGAAGAAAGAAAAAAATTTAGAGAAAATACTATCAAACCCATAGATTATTTTAATCTAGGGATGGCAGAAATAGATAAGTTCCTACCTAATTTTAGCCTAAGATTACCCGCAATTGCTAGGAATTTTTATCTATTTAATTCCAAGGAAATAAGAAATAGTCCTTTTTTAGCTTTCATATATCTACAATCGTTATGTTGGGAAAATTACGAAGGATTATCTGAATTTATTAAAGAAAAAATACCTAAAACAGAAAAAGCGAAAGAAGGACTTACTTATGAAATTTATCCAGACTCTACAATAAATCCGTTTTTATATTCTCCTTCTCAGTTTCCAAATATGGGATATACAAAACCACTAAAAACATTGGAAATAGAAAAATCTCTAAAACTGAGCTTGCCCATATTTATACCTCTGCTATGCTTCGAGCACACATTTGAAAATTATTATGAAAAAGGTGTAATCAGAAATATTTTCTTTTATACCAATAATCTTGATTTATGCTACTCTATAAATAAAAAAATGCAAATCAGAAAGGAAAAAGCTAAATCAAAACATCAATCCTTGTTAAAGATAACATTTAACTCCATAATTGACGAATTGGTGGAAAATAAAGCAGACTTCTCATTGGAAAATATGTATCTAGTAGAATACGAGGAAATTGAAAATCAAAAGCTAATTAATGTTGAATACATTGGTGTTCCTAAGCTTCAAGCCTCGATATTTATCGATGATGTGTTAAGAGAGGCACTAAATATAAGTATCGTTCATAGAAAAACCAAAGAAAATCACTTTGAGCTGAAATGGCTCCCTGAAGAATTTATAAAAGGAAGACCGCTGTACCCCTTAATATTAAGTCATGCCTATTTAGTCTTAAACAAGGAAATTAAGCCAAGTTATTATTCTTCTCTATACTCTTTGATAATCGAAGCAAATATTCTTTATTTCAGAGCAGAGAATGAAAAGCCAAACAGCACTATCTTCTCAGAAAATTACTTTAACAATTACAAAGGTTTGGTGCAAGGTATAAAAGAAGATGTGAGAAGAACATCATACCATGCTAGCCTAATCAAAGAAATAAGCAAAGATAAAGATAAGAAAGCCAGAATCGCAAGAGATTTAATCAGTGCACTTAAAGCAAAAGATAAGAATCTGTTCTTAAATATCCTTCTTAAAAACTTAAATGAAAGCAAAGAGCTAGCTTCTAACGATAGCTTTAATAGATGGCTTATGGAAAAGATTGTAAGAAATGATGCGTGCTTTGAAATATATGGCTTAATATTAGTTATGAACCTTGTTAGGGGGTAGAAAAAAATGAGTGAAAATTATTGGGAAAGAGTTATTGGAAACGCAAAACAGGACCTTCATCTAAAGGATCTTAAGGAGGCTGCACTAAACAGTTTCAAAGATGAATCAGACAATTATAAACAAAAACTCGTATACAATTTACTCGAAACTGTAAGAAACAATGACCAGAAGGAATTCTTTTATATTCTGATAAAAGCGATCAACAAACCAAAAGGAAACTTTAATGAATTATGGAAAAAACTTCAAAATAACTATGATATAATGCCTGAAGAAACATTCGTAAATTTTGCATATTCTATAATACTTGGTATTATGGCAACATATAGAGGTGAATAAAATGAATGAAGGAAAAAACACAAAAAGTGGGAATGAAAATACTGTGGGAAATGGCCAAAACAATGGAAGAAAATACATTGTGCTAGATGTGGTTTTCTATGGTAGTTCATTGAACTATGATCAAGGCCAAGGAAACTATCAAGAACTAAAGAAAATCACAAAATGGGATGGGAAAAATATAGTTTAGTAAGCAGGTATGCTCTAAGATACAGTCTGTTAGAAAGTGGAGAAAATTTAGGTTTGTGGAAACTAGCCTTATCTAATAACCTTCAAAGAGCTGGAGAAGGGGAGAAAACAGTTATTCAGCCATCCATCAACCTTCTGCTCTCTGGAGAAATTTTAAATTACCCGGAGTTTGATTTATTCGGTTATCTAATCACAAACACTAACCCACAAAATGCAAGAGAAGCTCCTGTAAAAATCAGCCATGCAGTTTCTCTTACACCATATAATTATGATAGTCATTTTTGTGGTAATCTCGGCCTTGCAAAAAGAATGATTGAAAATACTGGAAAGATTGATCCAAACTTATTTACTATAGAGGAACATCAGACATACTATATATATACTGTTGTCATTGATGTTGATAGGATTGGGCAAAATAAAATTTACCTTTTGAAAAAACAAGGGAAAGATCAAAAAGATAAAGACAACAACGAAAATACTGACGATGAGCAGAGTGCCGATAACATCAAAGGAAAAAAAGGTAAAAAGGGCAACAAGAGTGGAGTAACGGTTAAAGAAGAAGGATCAAAGTATGTAATTAATGGAATTGAAGGAGAAGGGGAACTAACAATAGAAAAGAAAAATAACGATAGAGAGGTCACATATATTGAGAAAGATAATGTTCATATTTTTAGTCAAACACTTACAGACAGGGGTAATGGTGTGAAAAGCAGAATAGCTAATCTTATTAATTCCATTCTTTATCTCAACAGAAATATAAAAGGCCGAAATGAAATCTTACACCCAAAACTTTTAATTGCAGGATTCTATCATGGCAAACCATACAAGTCTTATAAAGATAAGATCATTTTATCAGATCAGTATGAAGAAATATATGAAGAGAAAAATGAGCCAACTAAGGACAACGAAATAAGAATTGTTCGAAAAGTCGTAAAATTAAGGAAACCTCTGTTTAAAATCGTTGATTCTGGTATAACTCAAGAGCGGATTAAAACAATAGATAAAGCAGAAAAACTTCTTCTTGAAGATAGTAATCAATCTAGTGAAAATAAATCACTAATATCAAAGCTTTTTTCTGATGGTAATCTTAGCGATATATATGTTTTCCATGCACCAGAGATTAATGTCGAGTTACTGCAAAAAGACGCCAAAAAGTTAAGTAATGAAACACCATAAGTAAATATGGTAGTGAATTGTATGCCAGCAAATACGCTTTTCATAGAACTTTTTCAACCATTTGCACAGTTTAGGAACCCTTTCACTTTTTACTATGCACAAACCTTTCCATTACCTCCCAAATCTACTATTATAGGAATGCTCCAAAATGCCTGTGATGATTGGTATGGAAATAAATATGATGTTGAAAAATGGTGGAATTTGAAAGTCAGTATTCATGGTGGTTTTGAGAGCACTTTCTGGAATTATCAAAGTCTAATAAAAGGAGATATTGAAATATCTAAAGAAGGCAAACTAATAAATCAAAAATTACCTCTATATGGTGAAGGAATAACTTCTCAAAGGACACCGGTCTTTCAACAAGAATTATTCAACGGTCATCTCTATATTTTCATAAAAGGAGAAGAACAATTAATTGCAAAAATAAAAGAAGCACTAGAAAAACCTTCTAAGGTTTTAACTCTTGGAAGAAGCGAAGATGTTGTTTTTATAAAGAAAGTAATGCTAGGCGAAGAGATGAATGCTGAAAGAAAGAATGTAAAAGGGAATATTGTTTTAGCTTTTCCAACATATCTTGTAAATAAATTACCCATCAGAGCGGCTAAATATCCTGTTTATTCTATTCCTGTTAAAATTTGCTTCAAAAATGGAAATCAACTAGTCAAACATAAGGCTGAAATAAACAAACAAACAGACAGAGAAGTTGAATTTGAAACCGTAGTTTACACTGGATACGATTATAACCTTTTGCTAAACTTGGAAAGAGAAGTTAGCTATGAAGTATTTTTGATAGAAGATAAAAAGTTCAAGATTCTTGATGAGTATGGGTGGTTATAACATGAGCGTTTTAGATTACCTAAGAGCAAAAGATTCTAGTCAAGAGAATTATCTGCTTAAAGATCATATTAAAGAGACTGTTCAAAGGGCTGTAAACTTGAAAAAATTCGTAAATGAAAATAGGAATAAGATTCAATATGATAAACTTACTGATGAGTTTTTCAAGAATTTAATTATTGCTTGTTTCCTACACGATTTAGGAAAAATAGATTATACATTCCAAAAAAAAGTATTCGGAGGAGAAGAATTTAAGAACGTAAAAGACTTCTTAAAAGAAGAAAGTGCAAACGTAGATGTTAATGACCACGAAGTAATTTCTCTTTTATATTTGAAAATATTTGATGGAGCAGAATCTGATAAGTGGATGGGTAAAATTGGGACTGCAATTCTTTTACACCATTATAATGATTTCTACACTAATCGGCAAGAAATTGATATTAGTGAAATAATCAGAGAATATCCTGATCTTCAAAACTATGTAGTGTTTTTACAAAAAAATAGAAACAAAGTAGAAGAAATCCTAAAAGAACTAATTGCATACATCAAAGAGAGTGTTAAAGACGAATTCGTAGAAAACACACTAACAGAACTAGAGCAAAAAATTAATTTTGATCGCTTGAATGATTTTAGTGAAAGAGATGGTTTGGCTGCTAAATTGATACTTTTTAATCCACATCAATATGATTTACATAACAACGACTCAAACAGTTACTCTGAATGGTATGATTTCTTTGTTTTTCTTGGTTGTTTAAGAAGATGTGATTACTCTGCAAGTGGAAATGCGGAAATAGAATACCAAAAGAAGTTAACTGAGGTATTTGGTAATTTGAACGGGAAAATAAAAGAGAAAATAAACTCTAATTTATGGCAAGAAGAACTTCTTAAGCACGGTGATGATGAAAATCTTATTCTTATCGCACCTACTGGTTCAGGTAAAACAGAATTTGCATTACTATGGGCAAAAAATAGAGGTAAAAAGTTGATTTACACTCTACCTCTAAGAGTTGCTTTAAATGATCTATATAACCGCTTCACAAATGAGGGGAATGGATATTTCAAGCAAGATGACCTAAGAATTTTGCATTCAACATCTTTTATAGAATACTTGGATGAAGAAAAAAATGGAAAGAACTTAAGCATAGATGAAAAGCAAACAACATCAAGATTGTTTTCTTCTCCATTAATGTTAACCACACCGGACCAGGTATTTCTTTCATCAATGAAGTATTATGGTTTTGATAAACTCTATAGCATTTATCCTGTTTCATCTGTTGTAATAGATGAAATACAAGCATATAATCCAGAAATGGCAGCAGTCATTATAAGAACAATAAAAGATATACAGCAATTGAAAGGGAATGTACTTATTATAACCGCAACTTTCCCACCTTATTTTGAAAAATTCTTTGATGACTTTAAAACAATCGACATTGAGAAAGCTGCTTTGAATACCACTATTAAAAACAATAAACTAAAAAGACATAAGGTCTCTTTTATAGATAAACCTCTATTTGAATACGACGAAAATAGAGGTAATAAGAAGCTTATAGTAAAAAATGTAGAAGATATAAAGGGAATACTGAACGCAAATAGAGAAAAGAACGTTTTAATAACTGTGAATAATGTCGGGAAAGCTATTCAATTATTTAAGGACCTTGAGAGTGAATTTGCGGCTAGACTTAAAATAGAAGATAGAAGTAGCTCTAAAAGAGATGATATCCTCCTGCTCCTCTTGCATTCTAGGCTGCTTGAAAAGGAAAAAGCACGAAGAGTAAATATCATTAAAAATTCTTTAAAAGAAAGAAAAAAAGGAATGATTGTAATATCGACTCAAATAGTCGAAGCATCCGTTGATATAGATTTTGATGTTCTTATTACTGAGATGTCACCAATAGATAGTCAAATTCAAAGATGGGGTAGAATTTATAGAAATCGTAGTGAAGATTACAAAGGGGAACGACCAAACATTTATATCTTTAGTAGTAATGATAAAGGGACATTCGCCATTTATGATAAATATGTAATTTCAGTTACAGAAGAGAAAATTAAGGAAGTGGATCCAACATTGGTTCTTGATTATAAGGATGAAATTGCTTTAATCCGGCAAGTTTTTAGTGAGAAAGTTGAAAATGAATACACTTTAAAAGATAAATACGTATCAAAAATCGAAGAAAATCTAAAATGGTTAGAGTATACTTCTGCCGAAAAAAGAAGTGAAGCTCAGGGTATCTTTAGAAGAATTGCTGGCCTACAAGTTGTTTTTGCTGATTTAATAGATGGAGAAGAATTGGAAAATAAGCTTGCTGAAATATTGAAAAATGAAAATATCAAAGACTTATCAATAAACGAGATAGTTAAAAAAATGGAAGCGAACCAAACTAATAGAAATCTGAAATGGGAAGTGTTAAGGATTTTGTATGAACATTCGGTAAATATCCCAATATTTGCATTTGGGAATTTAAATAAGATTTTAAAGAACACCGTCGGTGGTTTTGCTATCATAACAACAGGAGAGATTGGTTGCAAAAAAGAAGAGATTGTGGATTATGGTATAATAGATATCAAAAACTTAAACATTGATGAACAAGAAATAGAAGAGAGCGAAAATGTCATCATCTGACACCGAAAGCATATCTAATATTATAGAAAGACATACGCTATATACCGGGACTCAGATTAATTATATGTATATTTGCCAAACTAAACTATGGTTTTTCTCTCATTTCCTTTCTATGGAATCTAACTCTGATCTTGTTGCAGTTGGTAAATTGATAAACGATACTACATATGAAAGAGAAAGAAAAGATGAACTAATAGATAATAAAATTGCAATAGACTTTATAAGAAAAGGGGATCGTATAGAAATTCATGAAATAAAGAAATCACCAAAAGTAGAGAAGGCACATGAAATGCAGGTTCTGTATTACCTTTATTACTTAAAGAAAAAAGGAATCACAAATACAAGGGCCGTGCTAAATTATCCACTCATAAGAAAAGTAAAAGAGATTGCGCTTACCGAGGAATCAGAAAAAGAGATTGAAAATGCGCTATTAAAGATCAATGAAATCATCTCTAAACCAAAACCACCAGAACCTATAAGAAAACCTTACTGCAAAAAATGTGCATACTATGAATTATGTTGGGTTGATTAGGTGTTTATATGAAGAAGAACTTTCACATTGTTTCAGAAGGAATACTGGAAAGACAGGAGAATACGATCTATTTCATAAATAAAGGTGGAAAAAGACCTTTACCAATAGAGAGTATCCAACAGTTATATGCACATGGGCCCTTAACTATTAGTTCTGGAGTTATACATTACTTCGCACTGAAAGGGATTCCTATTCACTTCTTTAACTATTATGGATTTTATGATGGAAGTTTTTATCCGAGAGAGAAGTTAATTTCTGGTGAATTGTTAGTTAAACAAGTTGAGCATTACATTGATCCAATAAAGAGAATGAAGATAGCAAGGAGAATAGTTTATGGTGCTATAGAGAATATGAGAAAGACAATTACAGAATATAAAATTGAAGGAAAAGTAGATGCTCTATCAAAATTGGCAAGTGAAGTTGAGAATGCAAATACGATTACTGAATTGATGAATGTTGAGGCAAGAGCAAGAATTGAATACTATGATTGCTTTGATTATATACTTACAGGTGATCTAAAGTATGAAAGAAGAACGAGACAACCACCTGAAAATGAGATAAATGCATTGATAAGCTTTGGTAATTCTCTTCTTTATACTACAACTTTAACTGAGATTTATAATACACAATTGAGTCCAATTATTTCATATCTTCATGAACCTGGTGAAAGGAGGTTTTCACTTTGTTTAGATATAAGTGAGATATTCAAACCATTGATTGTGGATAGGTTGATCTTCTATTTAGTGAATAAAAGAGTAATACAGAAAGATGATTTTAGAAAAGAGGTAAATGGGATTTTACTGACGGAAGAAGGTAAAAGGAAATTTCTTCAATATTATGAAGAGAAGCTTGCAACAACCATTAAGCATAGGTCTCTTAGGAGAAATATATCTTATCAGAGACTCATACGTTTAGAGGCATACAAGCTGATAAAACACCTAATGGATATAAAAGAGTATAAACCATTTGTCATGTGGTGGTAAGTTGTACGTTATAATTGCTTATGATGTAAGTGTTGAAAGAGTAAATAAAGTCAAGAGTTATCTGCGTACTCAACTTACTTGGATTCAAAATTCATTATTTGAAGGGGAAATAACTGAAAGTCGTTATATGGAAATAAGAAAAAATCTTTTAGATATAATCAATGAGCAAGAGGATAATGTTGTCATATATAAATTCTCAAGTCCTAATATCATGGAAAGAGAGAATTATGGGATGAAGAAAGGAGATCCGAATGATATTATACTGTAGAAGTCGCGAATCACAGGCTCCTTTTGCAGAATCACCCTTTCGCGACAAAATTACAGAAAGGTTTTATATTTCTCCGTCGTATATATACTTGTAATTTTGCCTGTTAGAATCAGACTAAAGTAGGATTGAAACGGCGCAAAACACAACTGCAAAAAATAGTTATACAGGGTTAGAATCAGACTAAAGTAGGATTGAAACAAAAATTTTGCTCGTTTTGATTTGTTACTCTAGTAACATTTGGGGTTAGAATCAGACTAAAGTAGGATTGAAACCCCGCTCTTACCGACGTTGACAAAGTGTTATACATTTAAGTTAGAATCAGACTAAAGTAGGATTGAAACGCAACTCTAAGACGTCCACCATCTCACGGCTCTGACGTTAGAATCAGACTAAAGTAGGATTGAAACCTTTGCAGGAAATAAAAAATCGATTTTTACTCGTAAAAGTTAGAATCAGACTAAAGTAGGATTGAAACATTCTACTGGGCAAATAATACGACGTTGCAGAGTTCAGTTAGAATCAGACTAAAGTAGGATTGAAACATCTTGATTCCTCATTGTTTGCACCTTTTGCAAAGTTAGAATCAGACTAAAGTAGGATTGAAACTAGTGATCGCAATCTTCATAATCCTCACCACACACCGTTAGAATCAGACTAAAGTAGGATTGAAACTATTTACTCGAAAAATTAACGACGAGAGAAGAGTTGGTTAGAATCAGACTAAAGTAGGATTGAAACCAAAATATAAGGTATCTGCTTCGACGATACGAGGGTGTTAGAATCAGACTAAAGTAGGATTGAAACAACTTTTCAGAACATTTAAAAAACTAACCCCTAATGTTACTAGAGTAACAAATCAAAGTTAGAATCAGACTAAAGTAGGATTGAAACTATTACCACCATAACCGCTTTTTACCGCCGTGTTTTGTTAGAATCAGACTAAAGTAGGATTGAAACGTATATCTACACGTATATTGCACGTCGCTTATGGGTGTTAGAATCAGACTAAAGTAGGATTGAAACCGCTTCCGTCTGAATACCTTTTCACTCGTCCTAACAAGTTAGAATCAGACTAAAGTAGGATTGAAACGAAGAAATTATTACTTATCCCTTAGCGGCCACAGCAGGGATAGTTAGAATCAGACTAAAGTAGGATTGAAACTGTCTTTGAAGATAATAAAACTCAAATCACCGCTCTGTTAGAATCAGACTAAAGTAGGATTGAAACAAATATCTATCATCTCACGGCTCTGACGGAGAGACAGTTAGAATCAGACTAAAGTAGGATTGAAACTCAGTAAAACTAAAATTGCAATTGGTAAAACTGAAATCAAGTTAGAATCAGACTAAAGTAGGATTGAAACATTATCCCACCACCTGCGGTTGCTATGAGTATATCCGTTAGAATCAGACTAAAGTAGGATTGAAACTATATATAGAATTTTGCAGGATTTGTATCTATTGCAGCGAGTTAGAATCAGACTAAAGTAGGATTGAAACTTCCCATGTTCCTATATTCTCCCATCTCCTCACCAAGTTAGAATCAGACTAAAGTAGGATTGAAACCAAAATACTCGCCCATTTCCAGCACTATGCCATAACCGAGTTAGAATCAGACTAAAGTAGGATTGAAACCCTGAATTGTCCGCTATTGCTTGTATTTCACCCTGCCGTTAGAATCAGACTAAAGTAGGATTGAAACCAACGTCGCTGATGTACATATCTACATTATAGATTTGGTTAGAATCAGACTAAAGTAGGATTGAAACTTAGGTATCAAAACCTCGTTTTCTGCTGCAGTATTCGGTTAGAATCAGACTAAAGTAGGATTGAAACCTTTTTTTAGTATGTTTTCTCGAATGCAAATAACGAGTTAGAATCAGACTAAAGTAGGATTGAAACATATGTTTGGCTGGTTGATCCTGCTGCGCCGCTCGGGTTAGAATCAGACTAAAGTAGGATTGAAACGCGGTATTTGTTGTGATATCGTATGGTTTTGCTGTAGTTAGAATCAGACTAAAGTAGGATTGAAACCTCCAAGAGCGCCCAGGATTAGCAAATCTCTATTTTTGTTAGAATCAGACTAAAGTAGGATTGAAACCGACGAGACGCAAACGATTTGTGTCTTCCTTCCTCTCGAAGAGTTAGAATCAGACTAAAGTAGGATTGAAACACACTGAATTATCCGATGTGTAATAACATCTTGTCTGTTAGAATCAGACTAAAGTAGGATTGAAACCCGACTTTGGCGTCAATGGGCAAAACTCTTGGCAATGTTAGAATCAGACTAAAGTAGGATTGAAACATCGAAAAATCTGGAATGCCGCACACACCGATACGCGTTAGAATCAGACTAAAGTAGGATTGAAACCAAAAATCATTTAAGGACAACAGCGGTGCGTATTACAGTTAGAATCAGACTAAAGTAGGATTGAAACGCGAACTGTGACATCGGTGTCGGAGCTTTTGGATAACCGGTTAGAATCAGACTAAAGTAGGATTGAAACACGCTTGGGATAGTTGAACAGCGCCGAGTTGATACAGTTAGAATCAGACTAAAGTAGGATTGAAACCAAATATTGTATACTTCACCGCCGCAAAAATCATTTGTTAGAATCAGACTAAAGTAGGATTGAAACATCGTCTGTTGTTTTGTCCCTTCCATAAATGTAAAAAGTTAGGTTAGAATCAGACTAAAGTAGGATTGAAACTTGTTGGATACTCTCTTATTAGAACTTCGTCTTCTTCGTTAGAATCAGACTAAAGTAGGATTGAAACATTCAAATACGTCAGAGAAGTTACAAATTATATCGGGAGTTAGAATCAGACTAAAGTAGGATTGAAACAATCTGAAACCACAACACATAATTAATTTGAGTATTCTCCTAAGTTAGAATCAGACTAAAGTAGGATTGAAACGTAAGAAAGCGGGCGTTATAAATCTTAAACAAGGGGGTTAGAATCAGACTAAAGTAGGATTGAAACGAAAATGAAGAAGAACCCGACGGTGCAACCTCCTTAGTTAGAATCAGACTAAAGTAGGATTGAAACCCTCTTCAAAAATAAAAACAATTACCCCCGTGCCAATCTCCCTAGTTAGAATCAGACTAAAGTAGGATTGAAACACGGTAAGTCGGCGGGCGTTATAAATCTTAAACAAGGGTTAGAATCAGACTAAAGTAGGATTGAAACATGTGGAGTATGGTCCCCTCACGCATATATATCCTCCTCGTTAGAATCAGACTAAAGTAGGATTGAATTAAAATGAACATCATTTTTCTTAATTCTCAAAAGCTCACTTCCATATCTTGGTTTCTAAGAATACTACTGGAAAAAAGACTCCGAAAATGTAGCCGATGTAATGAGCTAGTGCATTTGTTAGGTTTCCATTTTCAAATGTAACCTGTATTAGTAAAGGAAGAGAACAAAATAAAACTACTACTGCAAGTATGAATGTAAGACGCCCGCAAGTGGATAAGCCTTGCTGTATTTTGAGTTTCAGAAGGTGTATTATGTCTTTTATCAAAAAGCAATTGTAATAAAAAAGGATGAGCGAAACTAAAATGAGTAGAATAAGTGCCAAATATGTAAGATCATTAACAAGCCAGGATCTAACACCGATAAATGCGTTTATACAAAATATAAGATATATAAAAGAGATATCTGCGTTAAGCTTCCATACATCTTTAATGTATCCATACGTAACGTACACAAAGTAGCCAAATAATCCTACAACTATTCCAGAGAATCCAAACGCGTTTTGAGTTGGGATAAAAAGAAGGGTAAAAGTAGAAATAATAAAAGGTAAAATCAGAAATAAGAAACAGGCAGTTTTATAGAAATTTGATTTGTTTGTCTCGAATTTTATGATCAGGCACATTACTAAGAGATATGCAATTAGATTTTCTGCAAGATGCATAAAATCTGAGTGTGTATAATTTGACAAAAACATACTTAAAATGGAAAAATTGGTTTTATGGAGAATGAAATATGCATCTTTTACATCTAATGGTAGGAGATAGATTATGGCTAATATTAGAGGAATTACAAGAAAGAAGAAAAATTTTTCGTGTGTACTCCACAGATCACAACCCATAACATCACTTACCTTTCTCTTTTCTATATTCTTCTAAAATGGCCCGGGAGAGTAAATCGTCTTTCTCCATAAGGGCCCGGAAGAAGAGGTCGGGGTTTTTCTTCCATTCTAATATTACATTAACGCGGGCCCTGAATGTCTCAAAGGATCTGCTGGATGGCTGACCCATATCAAGTTTGTAATCTATCCTGCCAAGGTTTACAACGGGCCTCAACCCAATGTATGCCACTGCAATCTTGATCTTTTCAAGCGGTATCTTCCAGGATTTGGATAGTGCTTGGCGGTATGCTTCTAACTGGATCCTGTGCTCATACCCCCTGCTATCATCCTTATCAGTTTTCCAATCCAGGATGAGATAAGAATCACTATTCCTGAACAGTGCATCCATAAACCCCATGAACCTTATATCCCCGCCAGTACCTATCAACTGCTCAAGCGGGAGTTCAATCTTCTGTTCCGTTGAAACTACCTCTGGGTATTGTGCCTTAACCTGTGAGAGGATTTCAGTAATGTTATGTGCATACGGTTTCATATTCTCAGTAATCTCGTATGGCTCACCGTTAACCATGGCTTGTGCAAGTGCATGCACATCTGACCCTAAGGATAAAGCATACGAACGCTCTTCAAGCCCGAGTATGTTATACTTGAGATAGAGCAGGGGGTCGGTTTTAAGTGAGGAGAATGAGAGGTGGTCAATCCCTTCAAAATGCTTGGTTATGAAATCTACTACCCAGGCACGATGCTCACTCAGAAGTTTCTGGGATTGGTCAATGCTGCCGTTTACGAATAGTGTATACGCGCGTTTCAAGCGTTCGGATGTTTCATATCCCTCAACACCCTGCATCTCAAATGACCTGCGCTCGCAATAATCGTTCGTGTATTCCTCAATCTTATCAGGTATTATGTGTAGGTAATCCTCTGCACGCGTCATGGCCACAAAATCTATCCTCAACGCCTCCTCATTCAATTCCTCTTCTGCATCTATCCCCTTGGTTCTCAGAATGGCTTTCACAACCTCATCCTGGAAATTGTCCTTATCGCGCATCTTCTGGGGTACATAGATAACCACGGGGAACTGCCCGCCCTTTGCCTTGTGCACAGTTGTAAGTATTATCTGCTTCTCAACATCGGATTCATCTGCAAGGATATCAGAGGCCTTGAGATAGTTGAGCACCTCCCTGAAACTAATCCTATCCATTACGGATAACGCCTCGTTGAACGCCTGGTGCATTGCAATCGCTGCAAGGAAATACTCCTTTCCATAAGCAGCTGCTATGGGTAATATCCTGCTCGTGAATAGTGTGTTGACATCCTCTATCGTTCTCACAGAATCGCGTATGCGCTTGAACTCCGGGCATCTCTCATAGACCTTCTCAAGTGTAAACCCATCACCAAGCTCGCTCAGTTCAAATGCATCTTGGATCGGGATGGGGAAGAATGGGGTGAACATTGCATTCCTCACATCGTTCGGGTCATTGCTCAGGACACCTCTCAGGAAAGAGATTACCTGTGTGCGTGCATCACTTGAAGCTGAGAAATAGGTTGAGGAATGCTCAATCCCGCGTTTCTGAAGTTCTTGCGAGAGCCTTAGGATCTGCAGGTTTGTCCTTGCGATTATTGCAATCTCATTATGCTCCTTACTGAGCCGGGCCGCAAGCTCGCACGCTAATGTTATACCATCCTCTTCTGGGAGTTCGTACACAATAGGTTTGGCACCGTTGCCTTTACGCGGGTTGTGCAGGTTCCTGAGCTCCTCCTTGTGCTGTTCATCCGTAGTTTTTGAGAGAATATATTCGCGTGCATAATCAAGGATTGCATTCGCACTCCTGAAATTCTCTTTCAGGATATAGGTCTTTGCATGGGCAAACTTCTTGAAATTGAGGATGGAACCTCCCTGGAACCCAAATATTGCCTGCTTTTTATCGCCCACAGCAAAGAATGTCTCGCCTGATTGGAGTGCAATATCCGCTTCTATTGTATTGACATCCTGCAATTCATCAACGAGCACATACTTGAACTTCCGTTTATTCTTGAGTTTGATGAATTCGAGAAGCATATCCGCATAATCTATACCCATGCCTTTCTTCACTTCTTCATAATGCCTGTATATATCAACAAAATACTCAGCAAACCTGTCCATCTCCTCCTTGGATAGTTTTTTGTATCCTGTGAGCTGGGATTTTACCTGGTCAAGGTTAATGTCATCTGGAAGGATACCAAAACTCTTGAGATAGCGGATGAGATTCTCCATCTTTGGGACTATCGTGCCTATGAGATAGCCATCATCATAACGGAGGGTCTCATTCTCCTTGAAATACTTGTAGATTGAATAACGGAGAAGGTTTGTGGGGATTGTTTCCTCACGGCCTATCTCCTCAAGTGCATATGCATGGAATGTATACACATTAAGGTTTGAATAGTCGATCTCTTTACCCTGCAATTTCAGGATCTTTATTATGCGGTCCTCCATCTCCTTCTCAGCCTTATTAGTGAATGTGAGGCAGAGGATATCTTTTGGGTTGACTCCTTCATTTATGAGCTGTGCATACTTGTACGCAAGAAGAAGTGTTTTGCCTGTTCCGGGGTTTGCTATTACTAAAGTGTTTCCTTTATTCTTAAGAACCTCAAGTTTTTCTTGGTTGAGTTCCATCACTTTATTATGGAAGTATGAGGATTAATAAATTGTATGGGTTGTGAAATGCCGTTAAAGCATAAAGACGGAATATGGCTGGCCAAAGGTTTATAAAAAGTGAATATCCATATGAGGAATATGCTCCAAAGGCAGGCCGCGCTAATTTATGTTATCTCTCTGTTGCAGGGATCTAAACAGAAGATTGATAAAACATATTTGGATAAATTGCTCTTTCTTATAAGAAAAGAAACTGAAATTGATAAGAGGATTAAATTTTACAATTTCTTCCCTTATAAGTACGGCCCATTCTCAAACCTGTTCTATTTTGACCTGGAATATCTAAAGAAAGAGGGATATTTGAAAGAGGGGCTTGAGCTGAGAAGCTCTGTTGAGATAGGGTTAGGTTCATATGAGAGAACAATCATCAATGGAATAGTTGAGAAATATGGGAAATATGGGTTGAGAGAGATTAGAGATTATGTTTACAAAAACTATCCGAAATATGCATCCAAGAGCCTGCTAAGAGGCAAACAAAAAACTGAACATAAGGCAGGAGTGTTTTCAATTGGATATGAAGGGAAGGATATAGATTCGTTTCTGGACTTGATAATACGAAATCATATTGATATTGTTGTAGATGTGCGTGCTAATCCGTTTAGCATGAACTTTGCATTTACTAAAAAGAAACTTGCAAACTATTTAGAAAAAGTGGATGTAGAGTATATGCACATCCCAGAGCTGGGAATAAACGGGGAATATAGGAAAAAATTTAAGGATTATACAAAATTGTTTGCATTCTATAGAAAAGAAATACTGCCAAAGCAGATAAGTAAAGTTGAGGAATTGGCTGATTTGGGCAAGAGAAAAAGGATTGCGCTGCTATGTTTTGAACAGAATAAGGATAACTGTCATAGAGGTGTTTTAAGCGAGAAATTAGGAGAATATGGAATAATGGTGGAGCACCTATGAAAGAACGCTTGCTTGTTTTGGCAAAGGCAGTACCTGAGATCAGCAAAAAGTATGAACATCTTGTATGTGTTGCTGGTTTAACTGATGAAGGGAAATGGAGAAGAATATATCCTATCCCGTGGAAGGTGTTTTGGAAAAATAGCGATAAATATTTCAAAAAGAAAATGTGGATAGAGTATGAACTTAAGGAGGATTGTCCCTCTGATTGTAGGCCGGAAAGCCGTAAAATAAAATCTGAAACTATAACCCCTTTAGAAGAAGCAAGCTTTCGAGAGATAGAGGGATTGTTAAAGGAACGTTTAACCACAATTGAAGAGTTGGAGAGAAAAACTCCAAGGGTACAATCGTTGGGTGTGGTAAAACCTGTAGAGATAATTGGATTTGAACCGACAACGAATAAACATTATGAAGAGTTGTTGGTTAAAAGAGGGCAGTTAAATTTAATGGGTAAAGGAGCGGTTCAACTTGAAATTCCAAGGTATAAATATCGCTACATATTTAGGGATGACAAAGAGAAGGTTCACGAGATTATTTGTGAGGATTGGGAGGTTGGAGAGCTTTATAGGAAATGCGAGAATTATAGAAAAGAGGGTAAATACAAGGATGAAGAGGAGGTACATAAAAAAGTTAGAGAAAAATTTCTTTATGAGATACCAAAAAAAGGAGATGTATACTTTATCGTTGGTTCGCATTTTCGTTTCCCAACATATCTAATTATTGGAGTAATCTATCCTAAAAAATCGGATAGCTTTTAAATTTTGGATTGCTTTATTCTATGATCTAGATGGGCGAGCAGAGGGGGTTGTCAAGGGAGGAGGCAAAGAAGAGGTTGGAGCAGTACGGACCGAATGCGCTCGTTGAAAAGAAAAGAAAACCGTTATGGCTGATTTTCCTGAGTCAGTTCAATGATGTGATGATCTTTATCCTTCTTGGGGCCGCACTGATCTCATTTCTATTGGGTGAATCGTACGATTTTACATTAATCATGCTTGTTATACTGCTTCACGGAATACTTGGGTTTGTACAGGAGTATAAGGCTGAGGAATCGTTTGAAGCACTCAAAAAGATGGTTGTTAACACAACACGTGTATGGCGCGATGGTAAGCTTGAAATCATAGATGTACGCGAGATTGTCCCGGGGGATATTGTACTTATAGAGGCGGGGGATAGGATTCCTGCGGATGGTATACTTGTTGAAGGGTCATCATTTGCATGTGATGAAGCAATGCTGAGCGGTAAATCCCTGCCCGCGCACAAGAAAAAGAATGATAAGGTGTTCATGGGGACTGCGTGCGTCTCGGGTAAAGGGGTTATAGAAGTTGAGAAAACCGGGATGAGTACTGAGATAGGCAAGATTGCGTTGATGGTCCAGGAAACTAAAGAGGAGAAAACACCGCTCGAACTCGATTTTGAGAAGCTTGGTAAGAGCATCACAATCGCGGTTATTGCATTATGTATAATCATATTCTTGGCCGGGTGGTTGAGAGGGTTTGAGCCGTTAGATATGTTCATAACATCAGTGAGCCTGGCAGTTGCAGCAATCCCTGAAGGGTTGCCTGCTGTTGTTACTATTGTTCTTGCAGTGGGTGTACAGAGGATGGCCAAGAGAAGGGCGATAATGAGAAAATTGAAGGCAGTGGAAACGCTGGGATGTACAACGGTTATAGCAACGGATAAGACGGGGACATTAACGAGAAATGAGATGGTAGTGAAGAAATTCTTTGCAAATGATAGGGTCGTGGATGTGAGCGGGGTTGGATATACACCGCGCGGTACATTTACACAGAATGGGAAGAAAACGGTGCTGGGAAAAGAGGATGAACTGATGCTCAGGATAGGCGTGCTGTGCAACAGTTCATACCTGAAAGAGAATGAGAAAGGAGAATGGCAGGTTATCGGAGATTCAACGGAGGGGGCGCTTGTTGTTCTCGGTGCAAAAGCTGATATGTGGAGAGATGAGTTGATAAAAGAGTATCCTGAGAGTGCAGTCTTCCCGTTTGATGCTGGAAGGAAAAGGATGACCACTATACATAAGGTGGGTGGTGGGAAATATGCAAAGAGAGTGGCTTACATTAAGGGTGCACCTGAGAGTATGCTCACCATTTCTAAATACATAATGAAGGGGGGAAAGGTTAGGCCCATGGACTCTTCAGAGAAAAAGAAATTGATGAAACTTACTGAGGGGTTTGCTTCTGAAGGGTACAGAACAATTGCAGTCGGGTATAGGGAGTTAGACCACGCGGAAATATCTGCTGAGGAGGTTGAGAAGGATATTGTATTCGTGGGTATAGCCGCGATGATAGATGCGCCGCGTGAGGAGGTTAAAGAGGCAATTGAGAAATGCAAATCTGCTGGTATAAAGGTGATCATGATTACTGGGGACCATCCACTGACTGCAAAGTGCATTGGGGATCAATTAGGGATATGCAATGGAAAAATTGTAACAGGTGAAGAGCTTGAGAAGATGAGTGATGAGGAGCTTGGTGAGATTGTTGATTGTGTAGGGGTATATGCGCGTGTGAGCCCCACACAAAAGTTGAGGATTGTGAATGCGCTTGAAAGGAAGGGGCACGTTGTTGCAGTAACTGGGGATGGTGTGAACGATGCACCTGCACTAAAGAGGGCGGATATAGGAGTTGCAATGGGGATTACTGGGACAGATGTATCCAAGGAAAGTGCGGATATGGTGTTAAGCGATGATAATTTTGCCACAATTGTGGCGGCTGTGGAGGAGGGGAGGGGGGTATATGATAATATAAAGAAGGTGGTTGCATACCTCTTTTCAGGAAATATTGTAGAGGTTGCTATAATCTTCCTTTCAATTATGCTCGGGTTGCCGCTTCCGCTCCTGGCATTCCAGATATTATTCATAAATTTAGTAACGGATGGGCTTCCAGCCATAGCGTTATCGGTTGAACCTATTGAGAGGGATGTGATGAAGAGAAAACCGAGGAAACAAAATGAGCCTATATGGAAGGATACGGGGATATTCCTTATAGAGACGCCTATCCTGCTCACCGCATTCTGTCTTGGGATGTTTGCATATGAACTTAACTATGTTGGGGATCTTGTAAGGGCACAGACCATGGTGTTTACAATGCTCATCGTGGGTGAAAAACTGCTCGCATTCAATGCAAGGTTCCTTGATAAGCCGAGTGTATATGAACTATTCTCTAATAAGTGGTTGGTGTTTACAGCCATATTTACACTCGCGCTGCAATTCTTGATACTGTATTATGAGCCGCTGGCAAAGATGTTCAAGGTTGTGCCGTTGACTGTCTACGATTGGATAGTTATACTCTCGCTTTCACTACTATTGTTTGGGTATGTGGAAATAAGAAAATGGATAAAAAGCAAAGGGAAAATTTAGTTTGAATTTGCTTTCACTTCTGCATTTTTGGAGATGTAAAAATTAGAAAAAATAAAGATAAAATTCAGTTTTTCTTTGGGTTTGTGTTTATACCAAATACCTTGTAAATTGCACAGAAGCCGATTGCACCTGTTATTACTAGAACGATTGCAAGAAGGTAGAAGAGCAGGTCTAGAGGTGGGGAAACAAACTTCATGTATGCGGCTAATGCAAGTACTGCACCCAATACTACGCGCACTGCGCGGTCAACCGGGCCCTCATTAACTTCAAACTTGAAGTCCATACTATCACCAAATGTAATTGGGAAGTTTAGTTAAAATAGCTATCTGGGGAGGGGCGTTTCCGCTCCAGCGGAAATTTTTAGGGGTTTTTGGTCGGTGGAGCGGAAACCTTAAAAATAAATGCACCCAAATATAATCATGGACGAGAGAACAAAGATGTTTGTACTGGGTAATATTGCTGATACACCTAGAGTGATTGAGGAAGAGCTCAGAGAGATAAATACAAAGAGGTTCTTCGTAAATGAATTAAAAGAGGCAATTTCCAAAAGCGGCCAGAGGATCTTCCTGCTTGTAGGATTGAGAGGAACTGGAAAAACAACTGCACTTTATCAGATCTTTAGCTTACTAGAGAGAGAGGAAGTTGCTTACTTTTCCTGCGATGAGATGGTCTCTAGAAGGATTGAGTTGGAAGACCTTATATCCGCACTTGATTACATAAAAAAAGAAAAAATAGGGATGGAAAAGAGATTTGTCCTCCTACTTGATGAGATTGCATACCTTCCGGAATGGGATTTAAAACTGAAAGTGCTCCGCGATAAAAGACCTAACCTCATAATTATTGCTGCATCCTCTTCTGCACTACCACTTAAAAAAACGCTCGAACTCGCACGAAGATCTTCTGAAATCCAGGTTCTTCCACTCTCGTTCAGGGAGTATCTTTCTTTAAAGTATGGGATAAACATTCCGGATGAATTGGCAAAGGATATTAGAAGAAGGCTTGGAAAGGAGAATCTTGAGGCAGAATATCTTAAGGTTCTTTCGCTTATCGGGAACTACAACCTCTTTGCACTTTACGAGGAATATGTAAAGCAGGACCTGCCGTTTGCACTCAAGCTCAATGAGATAGCATACAAAGAATCGGTGAACAAGATTGTAAAACGCACAGTTTATGAGGACCTTTCAAAATACGAAAAGATGGAAACAAAAATGCTGGGTGCTGCTGAGGTGCTCATAAAATACCTCTCAACAATACCTGCTGACGGGGTGAAAATAACTACACTCTCTCAGGTTAGTGGGATATCAAAGGAAAGCGTTTCAAAACTGCTTGATGTGCTTGAACTTGCAATGCTTGTAAAAGGTGTGGAATACAAAGGAAGGGGAAGAATGTTCAAGAAACCTAAGAAGTGGTTCTTCTACTCTTCTTCTATGAGGTATATCCTTGCCTCCCCAGTTGCTGGCCGGGCGGAGAGCGTTGGCAATCTCAGAGAGGATTCTGTATTCAGGCATCTGATGCAGATATCGGATAACATCTTCTACGACCACGAGGCAGATTTTATTGTTGATGGTATGAAATTTGAGGTGGGCAAAGGGAAACCTGAAAGAAAGGATGTTATTATTTTGGGAATGGAAGAGAGAATAGAGAAAAATAGGATACCTCTTCCGCTTGCTCTGCTTGCGGTGTGATTCCGCTCCAGCGGAAATTTTTAGGGGTTTTTGGTCGGTGGAACGGAAACGTGGGAAAAGAGAAATGTTTTTAAAGTGTAATTCTTCGTATAAGTAATATGCTAAATAAAAAAGCGATTGCTGTTAGTTTTGATAATGTAATGCTTGACCCCGGACCCCTGCACACATACTGTGCATTCAAGGCATACAAAGAGCTGGCTGGGAGAGGGGTAATAAAGACGGAAGGAAATTTCAGGCCATATGGAATATTCGGCTCTTTTATCAAGGAAGTAAAACCGGAAGATTTCGTGAGGGAAAGCAATTTATCCAAGAGCTTCTTTGTGATCGCATTTCAAAGGCTCAGACACCTTGCAAGAAACGAGGAGGAATACCTAAAATTGCTGGTGCTCATTGAGAAGAATAGAAAAGAGTCTGCGGTTTTGGGGGATGCTGGAAGCGTACTAGTATATAATGCATTCAAGAATGCAATGCTTTCCTCATCCGGGCTTCTGGAGCAGGCCACTCTTGACCAGAACGCATACAGCATATTTATAATGGAATTTAAAGAGGCGCTAAAAGAGGTTTTAACCAAGCGGGTTGAACTCGCAACAAGATTGTACTCGCCGGCCCCAGAGATTGTTGAGCAGATGAGGAAGATCTCTGAACGGTTCCTGCTCTATTTCGTTACCCCTAATGAAGAGAAGTCTGTATGGCCCATTATAAAGTTAATGCAAAAGGTGGGGTGCCTAAGAGAGGGGGATGTGGAAAATGAGAAAAACAGGGGGGTTGACCTATCCTCACTCAGCCAGCTGGATGCACTTAATTGGGGAGAACTTATCCCCAAGAAACCGCTGATCAGTAGGGGAAACCTGCTTACCGCAACTACATTCGGGAATAACCTTGTGGAAATGCTTGCATACATTGCTAAGATGGAAAAGGTTAGTGCCCAGGATGTGTGGTACCTCACTACAAAGTTCAAGTATGAGGTTGCAAAGAGTATCTATGATGCGGGATTCAGAAGGCCCAACCCGCTCGGTTACGGGCTCCCTCTAATAAACCTGTTCATCATTTCGATGAAAGACCCATTCTTGGGGCAGTATGAGAACGAGATTGGCGCTGGTGCGCGCATACTTGAGTATGGAAAGGTTGCTGAGCAATTGATCGCACATGCTTCGATTTAGGAAAAAAGTTTGTGAAGTGCGTACTGGAATGAAGTATACTTACAAATTGAATTGTTGAAATTGGATTAATCCTTGATGCTTTGGTTAGTTTACTCTTTTTTACTTGGGTTTGTAGAATGCATACTAGAATGAAATACTTACTTGTTGCAATTGGATTAATCCTTGGTGTTTTGGTTGGATTTATATCTTTTTAGAGGTTTATAGAGTGCTATGTTAGAATGGATTATACTTGCAACTATTGCTGTCAGTTTAATCTCGCTTGTGGGGGTTATACTGCTCGGATTGAAGGATAACTTGATGAGAAGGATACTCGTATTTCTTGTGGCGTTTGCAGTTGGGGCAATGATGGGCGGGGCATTTGTGCATCTCATCCCGGAATCGCTTGAGAGTATAGATGCAATGATGGTGTTCATCCTGGTATTTGCCGGTTTTATGACATTTTTCGTTGTTGAGAAATTCCTGCACTGGAGGCACTGCCACGAGAATAACTGTGATGTGCATAATGAGAAGCTTGCTGAAAAGAGCGGCAGGATAAAGCCGGTTGCTTACCTGAACCTTATTGGGGATGGTGTACACAACTTTTTTGACGGCTTAATCATAGCAACCTCATTCATAACGAGCGTTGAAGTGGGAATCGCAAGCACTATCGCAATAATGCTGCACGAAATACCGCAGGAGTTTGGGGATTTTGCAGTGCTCGTGCACAGCGGTATGAGCACGAGAAAGGCCCTGGTGTACAATTTTATTAGTGCCATTGTTGCAGTTGCCGGGGGTATACTTGGATACTTCTTCCTAACGCACCTTGAATGGGTTGCACCATATATGCTGGCGGCATCTGCGGGCGGGTTCCTCTACATTGCCGCAGTTGACCTGGTCCCAGAGATGCATAACGAGTGGAAACCACATGTTTCCTTACTCCAGTTTAGTGCAATCCTGCTCGGGTTTGTACTTATGTATTATATGAAAATACTATTGGGCGGTTGAAAAATTTTATTAAGTATGTCTTTTTTAATTATGTTTGTGGACCCGTAGTCGAGTGGTTAAGACGTTCCCCTGACACGGGAAAGATCCCCAGTTCAATTCTGGGCGGGTCCACTCTTTTTCTAAAATCTATCTTTCTCAAAGAGAGCATATACTTCCTTGAATAAATCCCATGCCATTGAGTAGGTTCTTGGGGAATGAAATCTGCTGAGAGCGCTCATGAAAGAGGAGAACTCGCCTAAATATTCTGAGTACCTGTGCTTGAATTTACGGAGTGCAAATATGATATAGTCAATGTAGGAAACTTCACCCTTCTGGCGTGTGGAGATATAATCATTTCTCATAATCTCAAGCTCCTTTGAGAGGAAGGGAACTACTTGCTCATCTTTCTGGGATACGAGATAGGTTATGAGGAGTATACGGAGTTCTTGCACGGGCTCCTTTGATAATGCTTCAAGTGCAAATGCCCTCGCCCGGGGGTCATTAAAGTTCTGCTCAGAGATTACTGCAAATGCATGCCTACGCCATTCTGGACTATCGCTTTCCCCGGCAATTTTTATCTTCTCAAACAGCTCCTCTGTGAGAGGATGACCGAATGAAATTGAAATCCTCTCGGGTTTTTTAGTTTGTATGTTGTCTTGCCTGAGTTTTTCTTTATTCATACATAAAATTTTGTTTGGATTAAATTTAAACATTTCTCCTGAGCAAAGATACACATGATAATCACGCTTGAGGGAATTGATGGATGCGGGAAAAGCACACAGGCCGAGATGCTCGCCAAGAGTATTGGCGGAGCTAGAAAGAGATACCCGGACAGAGAGGGAATATACGGCCAGCTTTTCATCAAGATCCTCAAGAAGAAGGTAAATTTTGAGATGAGCGGGGAATCGCTGTTTCCCATGTTTCTTATGGATATGCTCAAGGATATGGATATGTTCAGCAGGTATAAGGGAAACAAGGAGAAGCATTTAGTTGTGGACAGGTATGTGCACTCGACACTTGCATACCAGTGCGCACAGGGGTTCAACTATGATAAGGGAAAACAGGTAATTGAGGGGTTTGACCTTGTGAAACCCGATATTGCAGTAATAATTGATGTCACGCCCGAGGAGTGCATAAAGAGATTGAGAGGGGGGCAGGAATTGTTTGAGAAGGCATACTTCCTGGGAAAGGTGCGCGAGAACTATATGAGGATATACAGGGAGAAATTCTTTGCCGGGAAGATGGTAATGATAAATGGAATGAAAGGGCCAGAGGATGTACACAGGGAGATAGAGCGGGCGATTAAGGGTTAAAAACATCTGTTGAGAAAAGTTATGCTATGAATGCAAGGTTCTTGATTGCTGTTATTATCCTGCTTTTACCGATGTTATCATTCTCCACCACGGTAGCGCAGGTTGCGAGTGCTTATGTTGAGCCACAGGAAACATACGAGATGAGCAAGATTACGGTGGGCGGGAATGACTACTGGATAATTACGATTGACGGTGTTGAAACATTTGTTATTGGGGACGATGCACAGATTATACAGAGCAAGGAGCAGATCGCAAACATCCTAATCCAGAACATGAAGGATACTTCTGGTATAGATGCAAAGAGAAAACAGATCGGTGAACTGGTCAACAAATTCAACGAGAGCCAGTACCCTGAGAGGACTGTGTGCGAGAGAATAACTGGGGTAGATGCCCTGCCCTGCTATGATAAGGATACGTGTATGAAAGCATGCTACAGGGTGCCGTTATGCGCAATGCAGATACGCGAGGCGCTCGTGCTGGCCATACGGGACTGGAACTCAGCAAGACAGGAAGTGGATAAGAGGATTGTGGCAGTAAAACAGAAGATGCAAAAATTAGAGAGTGAGAATGATTACAGGGAACTTAGCCTACTTCTACAGAACATGAGCAATGCGATGGAGGTTATGGATGCAAACGAATTGTATGACTATCCATACTGTGAGGAGATGCACCCGGATTATAACAGCGTAAAGCAGGCGATAGAACTCTCTAACAATAATGCTGCGGCGCTCAGCACCATATCGAGCATAAACACCCGCGCGGAAGGGATCTATAATAAGATGAATGAGAGGATGAACTACTGGAACACACGTGAGAAAACCTACAAGGAGAAATACGGCCAAGTGATAGATAAGTATGAGGAGATAAAAAAGATGTACTCCTCCGCAGGGTGGAAGGATAACGCAACGGAGAGCGCAATCAGCGGGGCCGCAAATTATAGTGAGGAACTGCGAGAGTACAGCGCAAAAGGCGAGTACAAGATTGCAATAAAGAAGGCGGATGAGTATCTTGTGGCGCTGGCAAAATTGAAGAGCGATCTCCAGACAACGGATGCACGCTATGTTGTTCTCAAGAACAAGGCCGGGGAGACGCTGAAAAACATTGAGAATGCAAAGATGAAATTAAACGGGACTAAATATTATGAGAACCTTACTGCATACGAAAAAGAGGTGAAGGATGTCCTCAACACTAAGGTATTGAAGAATGAGATTGGCAACCTGGTTAATAGGATGGATGAGATTGATGCTTCTGTAAAGAATAGTGTTGCTGAAGCGGTCCTGAACGATGAGAGTGGGAATACTACTGGAACCCTGGACATACAGGTTGGTGGTGCGGGAGGCAACCCGTTGTGCGGCATTATAAATGCCATAAGCTCCCTACTCGGGTTCTCAGTGGATTTCATGGGGTTGTGCAAATGACGATTCCTATCTATTACTCGGATAAACTGCTGGAGTTTGAGGGAAAATTCCCGGATACTCCAAAGAGGCTCACGGCAATAATCCAATACCTGAAAAAATCCAGCCTGAAATATAAGATCGTAAGACCAAAAGCCGCTACAAAGAAGGATTTGGAGAGGGTCCACACCCCAATGTACCTTAACGAGATCAAGAAGTACAGAAGAATAAAGATGTATTTCCCGGATGAACCTGTTGATGAAAAGACATATCGCGTAGCAGCACTCTCCGCAGGTGCCGCTATCGGAGCAGCCGAGTATGCAGTGAAGAGAAAGAGGTTCGCATTTGCACTTACAAGGCCAAAAGGAAATCACGCGGGTAGGGATTTCTTCGGTGGATACTCATACATCAATAATATGGCTGTGGCGGTCGCAAAACTGCTGGCAGAGAAAAAGGTGAAAAGGCCGCTCATCGTAGATATTGACGCGCACTTCTGCAACGGGACAAACAACATTTTCCTGAATGATGAACGGGTATACCTTACATCAATGCACCAGTATGCGGATTCTGTCTATCCTTACCTGGGGAAAGAGGAGGAGAGCATGGAGAGGATGCGCTGGTACGAGAGCAGGTTATGGATTACGGATAAGGAATTCACGGATAAATTCAGGGAAGGGGTGTGTGGGTTCATTGATGAAGTCAAGCCGGATATCATATGTGTGAGCGCCGGGTTTAACACCTATTACAAGGATATGTTTTTCGGCACTGCAACTAAGATCAAGGAGCCGAGAACCTATCTCAAGATCGGCAGGATGCTCCACCTCAAGGCAGAAGAGCTCGGCATCCCGGTGTTTGCAGTGCTTGAAGGCGGGTACTGGCTTGAAGATTTGGGAGAACTCGTCTATAATTTTCTTAAAGGGTTTGAAGATGAAAAGGTGGTGGGGCTCCCGGATGTTCTACAGTAGCGGGTGAATACAGATGTACAGCAAAAAAGTCCTTGATGAATTGTGGAAGAGAAACATCGAGATTGGGGATAGAATCGCAATAGAATTCGGCGGAAAAGAAAACTGCGGTGTGCTCCTGGAGAACTTTTCTGAGAATACAGATATTATAGAGATAAAACTGGATAACGGGTATAATGTGGGCATTAAATTCAACGAGAGCATTCGGCTTGTAAAAAAGAAAGCGGGAAAAACAGGAAATGTTGAGAGCGAGGAGAGCGATGAGCGGTATAAGATCTCTGTACTTATGTTTGGGGGAACAATATCTTCAAAGGTGGAATATACCACGGGTGCGGTTTTCCCCGCAACCTCGCCAAGCGAGTTCAGAGAAGCGTTTCCAGAACTTAAAGGGTTTGGCGGGGCCGGGTTCAGGAATGTTATGTCCTTATTATCAGAGGATATGAACACCAAACACTGGGAGATCATGGGTAAGGAGATATACGATGAAATCAAGAGGGGAAAACCTGTGGTGGCAACACACGGAACGGACACGATGGGATATAGTGCTGCTGCACTTTCATTCATGATACAAAACCCAAATGTGCCCATTGTGTTTACCGGGGCGCAGAGGAGTTCTGACAGGGGATCTTCAGATGCAAAGGAGAATATGCTAAACGCGGCATACTATGCAAGCGAGGGTAGGCCCGGGGTATTCGTGTGCATGCACGCAAGCACGAATGATGGGCCCGCATACATACACTTGGGGACACGCGTAAGAAAGATGCACACATCAAGAAGGGATGCATTCAAGAGCGTTAATGTGCCTCCCGTTGCAACCGTGGATTACTCAAAAAAGAGGATTGAGTACACGGCTTGGGAATGGGAAATGAGAAAGGGGGAGATGAAATTTGCACCTGGGTTTTCGGATAATGTTGCAATGCTCTACATACATCCGGGCATAAAACCGGAGATTGTAAGGAAATTCAGCGAGTATGATGGTGTTGTACTGCTGGTAACTGGGCTCGGACATGTACCCACAAACCCGTTCGGTGACAAGCACGCAAAGCCAATCATAAATGAGGTGGGGGAGCTCGTAGATTCCGGGGTTGTTGTGGTGGCTGCACCACAGACAATTAACGGCAGATTAAACCTGAACGTCTACACTGCTGGGAGAATGCTCAAAGAGAAAGGCGTGATCGGACACGGGTGCGACTGGCTTCCTGAGACTGCTTTTGTCAAGCTGTGCTGGGTGTTGGGACAGACAAAGGAAAAGAAAAAGGTTGAGGAACTGATGTACATGAATATTGCGGGCGAGCTCAGCGAGAGAAGCCAGTATGTGGATTTTTAGTGCTGCCCTAAGATGCCCTGCGCAAAATTGATCGTGACCGCATTGAAATAGATCTCCCTCTTATCCTGCCTCTCAAGCAGCATTTTTGCAAATGCAATCGCCTGCTCCTCGGAAACCAAGGTAAGTGCGTGTAATGCCTCGTGCTGTATATTGCGCTTGTTAAAAGAGCCCAACGCGAGTGTGTGCAGAATCTTCTCGCCATCTTTTGAAACAAGAGAGGAGATAAACTTGGCAACATTATACTCATATTTCAGCGGGGATTTTACCGAGTAGAGGTAGAGATACCTCAAAAGCGCGCTGTCCTTTTTGTACTCGTAAAGCTCGCTTATGCAGTTGGAGAGCCATGTCTTTGGAAGACAGTTTCCATACACCTTGTGCTGTGCACAGTATGCATTCAGCAAATAGTATAGCCGCTTTCGGTCATTCTTTGCGAGTCCATTTGTGCTCTCCTTCATTATTTCAAGGAATAACTCAAGACGCTCTGTTGGGCCGTTTTGCGGGGAGAGAATGCGCGTGACATCTGACGGCCTCAGTATGCTGTAGGCCTTAACACCTATTTTCAATGCAGTCTCATGATCTCCCATGGCGATTCCTGTATCAAGAAGCACATCAAACTTGTTGAATGGCTTGCCGGGAAGATCCTTTAACTCTGCCACGGCCAGTTTAATGTTCTTGTGTTCAAATGCCCTTGTAAAAGGTGTCTTATGCGGTTGAATCATTGTATATCACTAGTGTGATTAGAAGAAATTAGTGTTTTAAACCTTGTGATTATTTCTTGCTGTCTTTGAGAGAGACGATTGCAGATGCAACATCACCCTCTTTCTTGAGGGCCTCAACGGCTTTGTCGCGCGGGACACCTGCGCCTTCCATTACGAGAGAGATATCCTCCTCACTTATAGCAGATTCCTCGTGCGCCCGGCCGCTTATGTTGTAGTTCTTCTCGCCCTTAATCTCCATCTCCATTATCTGCGGGTTTTCTATTATGATGTTTGAACTCCCGCACTCTATAATGACGCGGGTGGCCTCGACCGTCCTGCTCTTTATGCCCATCTGCCTGAGCATCTGCTGCATTTGCCTCGGATCTGTTGGGAACATGGGAGATTTTAGGGCGGTCAGAAATATAATTATATAGTTTGTGCTTGGAATAAGAGCGATGGCTGAAACGCAGATGATCATTGCAGAGAAGCCGAAGGTTGCAGAGAAGATTGCACATTTTTTAGGGAATACTGTAAACAGGAAAATGGAGCGGAAGATACCTTACTATGAATTGGAGAGAGATGGAAAGAAAGTTTATGTGGTCTGCGCAGTTGGCCATCTGTTTGCGCTCAGGGAGAAAGGGGCTGCCCGCAGGATGCCAGAGTTTGATGTAGAGTGGGTTCCTGCATACAAATCCTCAGAACAATCAGCACATACCAAGGATTATGTTGAAGTCATTGAAAAGATTGCAAAGAAGGCGGATGTTTATGTTTCTGCATGCGACTATGATGTTGAGGGCTCGCTTATCGGGTTCAATGCAATCAGGTTCTGTGCAAAGAGCACAAAAGGAAAGAGGATGAAATTCTCGGCGCTCACAAAAGAGGATATTGTTGCTGCATACGAGAATATGGAGGACCTGGATTATAATAATGCATATGCAGGGGAGACCAGGCACACGCTTGACTGGTACTGGGGCATTAACTTGAGCAGGGCGCTTATGGACGCAATAAGGATGGCTGGCATGTACAAGGTGCTGAGCATTGGGCGCGTCCAGGGGCCAACGCTTGACATCTTGGTTAAGAGGGAGCGCGAGATTGCTGGGTTTAAGCCCAGGCCGTACTGGGAGGTTTATGTTGAGAAGGGCGGTATAAGATATCTGCACGAGAAGGAAGCATTCTGGGATGAAAAAGAGGCGGCTGCAGTATATGCAAACACAAAAAAGGAAGGTGTTGTTGAAGATGTTTCAAAGAAGGAATTCAAGGTTGCTCCCCCTGCACCGTTTGACCTAACCTCGCTTCAGGTTGAGGCGTACAGGGCCTACAAGATGTCGCCTAAGGATGTGCTCCAGTATGCACAAAACCTATACGAGAATTCATACATCAGCTATCCAAGAACAAGCTCACAGAAGCTCCCGCTCACGCTGAACCTTAAAGGGGTCATGCACAAACTTGCGGCTAATGAGATATATGCGAAGGATGCAAAGTTCCTGCTTGATAATAATATGATAAAGCCGCATGAGGGTGAGAAGAGCGACCCTGCACACCCGGCTATACACCCAACAGGAATTTACGGGAAAATGGGCGAGCAGGAGAAGAAGCTGTATGATTTAATTGTGCGTAGGTTCCTTGCCTGTTTCGGCGAGTATGCTGTTAAGGAGAGCACTTCCGTGCGCCTGAAGATGGGAAATGAGAGGTATAAAGGGCAGGGTGTCGTGACAAAGAGGCCCGGCTGGATTGAGTTGTACGGCAGGTATTATACTGCGGATGAGAAAGTGCTCCCGCCGCTCAGCAAAGGGGAGCGGTTCATAGCCGAGAAGATTGTAAATGAGAAAAAAGAGACAAAACCTCCTGCCAGGTATAATGCTACTTCGCTCGTGAAAGTCCTTGAGAAGAAAAACCTGGGGACAAAGGCAACACGCGCCACCATCATTGATACGCTGTTCAAGAGGGATTATGTCCGTGGAAAGAGCATTGAGGTTACCAAGCTTGGCCTGGCTGTGCACGATACACTGATGAAATATTCGCCCGAAATCCTAGATGAGAAGCTTACCCGGGAATTTGAGGTTAAGGTGGAGAAAGTACAGGAAGGAAAAGAGGAAGAAGGGCGGGTGCTTGCTGAAGCGAGAACTGTGCTTACCAAGATTATTGAAGGGTTTGAAAAGAACAAGAAGGAGATCGGGAGGGAGCTGCTTGGCGCATTCAAGCAGAGCGAAAAAGAGCGGGCATTCGTGATGAAATGCGATAAGTGTGGCAAGGACTTGGTTGTAAAGAACACACGGGATAAGAGGATATTCATAGGATGTACCGGGTGGCCCAATTGCAAGAATGCCTACCCGATACCAGCTGGGGTTCACAAGATTACGGTCGTGGGGACATGCGAGGTGTGCGGGGGCCCTGTAATAAAGTATGTAATAAGAAAAAGAACTGTTACAAGGTGTGCAAACCCAAAATGCACATCAAATTTTAGTTCTGAAAAAAAGGATGAAAGTAAAAAAGAAAGTTAATCCTTTTTGTAATAGGAAAATTGCTCGGGATGTTATTGTACAAACCTAAAACCAAATCAAATTTTAGTTCTGAAAAAAAGGATGAAAGTAAAAAAGAAAGTTAATCCTTTGAAAGCTTGTAGAGCGCAATCAGTGCAATCAATGCTGCACCGGGTGCAACAAAGACCACTAAGTAATTGAGTGCGCCTACCAGACCGCTGGATGCTCCCGCTGGGAGGTTAAGGCCGGTTATCAGGCTGCTGAGGCTGCTCCCACCTATTATGAACACGAGTGAAGAGACGAGAAAGAGCATCAGCTCTTTGTCTGTTACGTTGAGCAATGCAACTAAGATACCCAATATGCCCAGCACCAGCATTATAGCTGCATTTTGTGGTGCAACAAAGCCAGCCAACAAGGCAATTATAATACCTACAATGTAGGTCATTGGGCCAATCCAGCTTAACTTCATCATTTTAGATCACCCATAAAAAATGGGCAGTAATTTATTTAAGCAATATGGTTCGTCAATAAACGTGAAACGGAAATACATAAATAGTTTTGAGTTTCAAAGTAGACACTGAAAGATGCGGTTGTAGTCTAGCCTGGTAGGACATGGCCTTGCCAGTCCTTTTTCTTTCAGCAGAAAGAAAAAAGCAAAAAGGCTAAAACCCGGGTTCAAAAGAGGAGAGGAAGGGGCTCCGCCCCCTCTCTCCTCCCGCTTTTGCCGAAGGCAAAAGGGGCATCGTTTTCGCTTTGCGAAAACGCTTGTCTAATCTCATACCCCCATGGGCGGGGGAAGTATCCCCCTCCCATGAGACCCAACCCCCTCTTAAATGT
>Ga0315298_1001342_pt1 | contig 45658 bp, 48 predicted proteins | sample WHS_1_MG_FD_203077 | JGI IMG/M metagenome (GOLD analysis project Ga0315298, IMG submission 203077) | Extremophilic microbial mat communities from Washburn Hot Springs, YNP, Wyoming, USA - WHS_1_MG | ecosystem: Environmental > Aquatic > Thermal springs > Hot (42-90C) | place: USA: Wyoming...
CCAGAAAGCAAATCGCATCGGCCTCGGTGATAGCGAGGCGCGTCTGTACCGCCATAGCCGCCAGCAGACCTCCCCGTTCCTCCGGCTCGAAACCGCCGGTATCCACCACCAGATACCGGCGCCCTTCGAACTGCGCCGTACCATAATGGCGATCACGGGTGAGCCCTGGGAAATCCGCCACCAACGCCTCACGGGTACGCGTCAGGCGATTGAAAAAGGTGGATTTACCTACATTGGGGCGCCCTACCAGGGCGATAATCGCGGTCATGAATGGAGCCTTAGCGCTTGGCCAGCTTGATTCGATACAATGTGCCCGCATCACTGAAGGCAAGAATCTGGCCATTTCCCAGGCAGACAGGCGTACTCTGAATACCGCTGTCGGACAGTCGCGTCTGGCCGACCCGGTGTCCCGTCTGCGGATCAACGACATAGAGATATCCGGCATTATCCGTCGCCAGCAAGTCACTGCCACACAGGCCAAAACCGGTTATATAGTGCCCACTCAGGCGGTCATTGCGCCAAAGCACATCGCCGGAGTTGAGGTCTACGGAGGATATCCGCCCGTCGGCATCGGCGACGAAGAGATGGCCATCGTCCAGTACGGGGGTCTGGTAGACGGACATCGGCACACTCCAGTTCTGGGTACCGCCTTGTAACGCATAAGCGGCCAGATTCCCCTGATAGGCAGCGGCGATGACCTGATCCTTCGTGATCACCGGGCGCGCGGCCACATCTACCATGCGAGCCAATTCATTACTGCCATGCGGTATGGCGACCTGCTCCCGCCAGAGCTCCGCACCGGACGACAAACTCAGCGCCACCACCGTTCCATCGGCAAAACCGGCATATACCACGCCGTCATGCACCGTAGGCGTAGCCACGGTGCGCAGGATGAGGGACGGCTCATTCATGGAGAATGTCCATTGCACCTTGCCATCTTTAGGATCGAGTGCCCAAAGGTGACCATCCGCCGTCTGCACCAAAAGATGTCCGTCCACGGCGACCACCGGCGTGAGCACCTCGGAACTCAGCTGTACAGCCCAGAGCTTGTGCCCGTCTTTGGCGGTCAACGCATACACTTTTCCCGCATCGGTACCCGCATAAACCACGCCGCCTGCCAGCGTCGGACCACGCGCCGTTCTGCCATCCAGGCTACGCATCCACATCTGGTGACCGCTATCCGTCATGCTGACCAGATGACCAGAAGCATCGGCGACCACCACCTGTCCCTGGCCATGCGCGACCAGCGTTCCCTGATACGGATCAACTTGCCATATACCATACAGACGGGACTGCCATTCGGTGGAAAAAGATACCTTATCCTGCCCCTTGGTGATGGGCGGAGGTGCCTTGGGGGATGGGGTGGAATGGAACCAGGACGTGATGCCACAGCCGTTCAGCAAGATCGCCAAAAAACTCAGCGCCACCGGGCGTCGGAAGGATGAAAGAGAAATTCGCAAGGTCATGGTGCCACTCCAATGTTAGCCATCTTCATCTGCAGGTAACTGCGATAAGGATCAGCGGCTGGAAGCGCGACGATAGCCGACCGATAGGCCTGCATGGCTTTACCGTTTTGATGGAGTTCCACATAGGCATCCCCCTGGATTTCATCCTGCAGGGCGGCGAAGGCCACGTCCGGCGCTTTCAGTAAATCCAGCGCTTTTTGTGCCTGTTTCTGCTTCAGATAAAGCCGGGCCAGACTGAGCTTCGCCATACTCTTCAGGCCCCTTGGGACGCTTCTGCTCTGGATGATGGTATTCAGATCTGTTTCCGCCGCGGGCATCTGATTGCTTTCACTGTCCATACGCGCCAAAAAAAAGTGGGCGAAAATGGCGTAGGGCGTGTGCCCATATTGATGCACCAGGGTGTCCGCACTGGCGCGTGCCGTACTGACCTGCCCGGCGACGCTGGCACCCACCAGTTCGTTATACAGTACGGCAGCCCGCTGCACTTGATTACGCTGGTATTTTTCGTAGCCAAAAAACCCCAGTGCCGCGAGCAAGATAATAATGGTACCCGCAACAAGAGAGATCCGGTGGCGATAAAGGAATTCGGAGAGTTCTGGACCGGTCACGATAAGGTTCTGACTGTAGCAAAATTGCGCACAGTATGGGGTGCAGGCTGCGGGAAATCAACGCCAAGACTACGCAGTCCTTCATGCAAAGCGTCAAGATCGCCCTGCCAACGACCCTCTCCCGCCTGTTCCTTAAGGATCAGCGTCTCACCGGCGAGTTGCCCCGCGCCGATAACGGCCTGAAATCTGGCACGGGAACGCTCCGCCTGCTTCATGAGCGTCTTGAAAGTGGCGGGGCCACTGGTGACCACGGAGATACCCCCGTCTCGCAACCGCTCGGCGATTTGCCACGCAGGAGCAACCGCGGCATCCTCCAGAGCGCCAATAAACAGCAAAGGAGCAGCGGCTTTTGCCACCCGCCCCTGCAGCGCTTGCAAAGCGAGCAATCTTTCAAGCCCTACGGCAAATCCGATCGCCGCCGTCTCAGCACCGCCCAACTGTGCGACCAAACCGTCATAACGACCACCGGCCAGTACCGTACCTTGCGCGCCCAGCGCATCCGTCACCCATTCGAAGACCGTGCGGTTATAGTAATCCAGCCCGCGTACGAGGCTATGGTTGACCTGGTAAGGGATATCAAGCGCTGTCAGCAGCGACTGCAACAGGGCGAAATGCGCTGCAGAGTCTTCGTCCAAATGGTCCGCCAGATGCGGGGCCATGCGTGCGATGTCCTGACAGGCGGGTACTTTGCAGTCAAGCACGCGGAGCGGGTTGCGCTCCATACGCTCCCGACAGTCGGCGCAGAGCTCCGCCCGGCGCGGGCGCAGATAATCCAGGAGCATGCTTCTGTAGTGGGCACGCGCCGCCGGGCTTCCCAGCGAGTTGATCTGCAGTGCAGCGGTAACGCCAGCCGTCCGCAAAATTCGCGCCGATAGGGCGATCACCTCGGCATCGGTGCTCGCCGCAGGCAGCCCGAAGACCTCCACACCCAGTTGGTGAAACTGCCGGTAGCGTCCTTTCTGCGGACGCTCATGGCGAAACATCGGCCCCATATAATAATAACGCGGGGTCTGACCGCGCATGCTCTGCGTTTGGATGGCGGCACGCACGCACCCCGCCGTCCCCTCCGGCCGCAGGGTGAGACTATCTCCATTGCGGTCGTCAAAGGTATACATCTCCTTCTGGACGATATCGGTCACATCGCCAATAGCGCGGGCAAACAGTTCCGTCGATTCCAGGAGCGGCAAACGCACTTCGCCGTAGTCGTAGAGCGCCAGCAATGTCCGCAGGTCACCTTCCAACGCCTGCCAACCCGCGCTCTCTTCCGGAAAAATGTCATTCATACCACGTACGGCCTGCAACACTTTACCCGCCATGCATGTTCCCGGTTTGCAGCGCAGGAAGAGGCTCAGGCGTCATGTCGCGCTGCCTGCCGCTCGGCGATTTCCGCCCGAATCCGCTTTTCCAGTATATCGACGATATCGATATTCTCCACCCGCTCGACCTGCTTGCCACGATAGTAGAGAATGCTGCGTTTATCCCCACCCGCCAAGCCGATATCCGCCTCCTTCGCTTCGCCGATACCATTCACCACGCAGCCGATCACCGAAACATCCATGGGTTCGAGGATATCTTCCAGACGCGCCTCCAAGGCATTGATGGTGGTAATGACGTCAAACTCCTGGCGGGAACAGGATGGACAGGCGATGAGATTAATCCCTTTCTGACGCAAGTGCAGGCTCTTCAAAATATCGAAGCCGACGCGAATTTCCTCGACGGGGTCCGCCGCGAGGGAAATCCGGATCGTATCGCCGATGCCGTCGCGCAGAAGCAGACCAAGCCCGATGGCGGATTTGACGGTGCCCGAGCGCAGACCGCCGGCTTCGGTGATACCCAGGTGCAGCGGGTAATCCACCTTTTCCGAGAGCAGCCGGTAAGCGCTCACGGCAAGATAAATATCGGAGGCCTTGACACTGATTTTCACATCATGAAAATTCAATTCGTCGAGAATACTCACATGGCGCAAGGCAGACTCCACCAATGCCTCCGCCGTGGGCTCCCCGTATTTTTCCTGGATATCCTTTTCCAAGGACCCGGCATTGACCCCGATACGGATGGGAATGCCCTTGTCCTTGGCCATTTCCACCACCAGCCGCGTTTTATCCAGAGAACCGATATTTCCGGGATTGATGCGCAGACCATCGACACCATCTACCATCACCTGCAAAGCAATACGGTGATCGAAGTGGATATCGGCGACCAGAGGGGTTTCCACCTGGGCGCGGATCGCCTTAAAGGCTTCCGCGGCATCCATGCTGGGTACGGACACCCGGACGATATCGGCGCCGACCGCTTCCAGACGCCGGATTTGCGCGACCGTGGCGGCGACATCACGGGTCTCCGTATTGGTCATGCTTTGTACGCTAATGGGAGCGTCGCCGCCAATGGCTACGTTACCCACGTGAATTTGCCGGGTCTTACGCCGTTTTATGGGAGATTCATGGTGCATGGGAGGCCTCGCTGGAAACGGCTGCGGTACTGGGCACCGCTGCCGGTGATGAAACCACACTCGCTATCGGCAGTGCGGAGGATGGCACCTGACTGTGGGTGACGGCCATAACATGGGCGCCACTGACAGAGGTACTGATGGTCGATGCGGTACCAATCTGCAATCTGGCCACCCCCAGAGCGTTGGCGGGCAGTGGCGCTGGCTTACCATTATAGCTGATGACAACAGCACTGGCCTTGCCTACCAGGACATGATAGGGCGGCGAGCCGGAATCGACGCGCAAGACATTGCCGCGACGTCCCAGGACAGCGAGCAGGGTTTTTCCGGAGGCGTCTTTGACCTGCACCCAACAGTCCGCGCTGAACTGGAACGTCAGCCCAGGACCAGTCGCTGCGGTCGCAAATTGGGTTACCCCAACCGGAACAGCAGATTGACCAGGCGCCACCGCCGAAGCCTGAGTCGCCGCATGCGGCGCCAGAACGACCGGTGATATGCTGGGTGCGGCGTTGACCGCCGGCGCAGAAACCGCCGGATGCTTCACCGCCGCCGGCGAAGCAGTCATGGTGACAGGCAAACTCTGCGCCTGCTGCTGACTCCAGAACCACCAGGCCGCCGCAATAACGGCTATCATGACCAGTGCGGAGAACGTCAGCATGCGTCGACTATAATCCAGCAGCGGACCTTCACAGTTGGGCAGCACGTTTTCCGATGGGTGCAGCCCCGACCCCTCGTTGGAAGCATCATACGTCTTCAGAAGAGGTTCCGGATCCAACTCCAGCAGACGCGCATAATTCTTCAGAAAACCGCGTGCGAAAGCCGCACCGGGCAAGGCGGCGTAATTACCTTCTTCCAAATTCTTTACCTGCACTTCGGTAATACGCAATCGCTCGGCAACCTGGCGCAGGCTCCAGCCATGCGCTTCCCGCGCTGTCCGTAAGTCCTGGGAAATATCGTCTCCGGTTATCGGGTCCATGGCTCCGCCACCTCAACCATTTTGTAATAATAATTGCTGCGCCTGCTTGCCCGCCACAGAATAGGGTGATGCCGTCACGCAACGCTGCCAAAAAGACTGCGCCTGCGTTGTTCGCCCTTGTTGGGCGGCGATCCGCCCCGCCAACAAGAGCGCATCGGCATTATCGGGCTCCTGCGCCAAGACCACCCGCAAGTGATCGAAGGCGGCGTCTGCCTTACCCGCCTTAAAGTCCAGCTCGGCAAGCATCTGCAGGGCGGGCGGATAGTTGGGGACCAGATAGAGTGCCCGGTTCAGGGCGTCGCGCGCTGCCGACAAGTCCTTAAGCCCCGCGTAGGCTTGCGCAAGGTTGATCCAGGCGAACTGCGGTGTACTATACAAAGGATCGGCCGTGGCCCGCTTTAACTCGACGAGAGCTTCCGCGTAGCTACCGGAATTGACGAGGAAAGCACCGTAATTATTGAGATACTCTGGATTTTTTGGATCCATGGAGAGGGCCCGGAGAAAGGCTTTACGTGCCAGTTCCTTCTGCCGCAACTGCTCATACGCCAAGCCCATGATATTATAGGCGTCAGCGTAGTTGCGGTTATCGGCGATCGCCAACCGCAATTCACGGATCGCCTGCCGGGGATGACCATCCTGCAAATAAGCGCTACCGAGAGAGGTATAGATGCCTGCCTTGGCTTTATCGGTATTGGCGGGTGTCGGCTTGAAGCCTGAAGAGGCGGCGTTGGCCTTGTGTTCATGGGCGATAAACGCGGCCATTTGCTGCTCAGGCGTAGTCGCCTCATTGCCGCCAAAGAGCCCGCAACCATTCAGGAGAAGCACGCCCATACCCAGTCCCGCGAACCTTCTCATGAATGCACCGCCAGGGGAATACTGCGCCGGCCATCACGCACCTGCCCGGCCAACTGGCCGCAGGCGGCGGCGATGTCATCGCCACGCGGTCGGCGCGTAACCGCCATCACGTCACCGCGCAGGATGATGTCGCGGAAAGCATCGATGCGCGCCTGTGGCGACCTTTTATAATTTGAACCGGGAAAGGGATTAAAGGGGATCAAATTTACCATGGCGGGGATGTCCCGCAGCAAGCGGAGGAGTTCCCGGGCATGGCCGTCGGCATCATTGAGACCATCCAGCATCACATATTCGAAAGTGATACGGCGCCGGGGCGGCAGGGGGTAGCGGCGGCAGGCGGCGAGCAGTTCCGCCAGCGGATAGTGGCGGTTTACTGGCACGAGAATGTCGCGGATATCATCGCGGCTGGCATGCAAACTGATCGCGAGATTGACCGGGCTTTCCGTACCCAGCCGATCCATGCCCGGCACCACCCCCGCCGTGCTGACGGTAATGCGCCGCGCACCCAAACCGTAGGCATAATCGTCGCGCAGCAAATCCAGCGCAGGTAATACATGACGCAAATTGAGTAACGGCTCACCCATACCCATGAACACCACGTTGGTGATGGCATTCAGACCCAGCAAGCGGCGCGCCACGCGCACCTGGGCGATTATTTCGTGGGTTTCCAGGTTGCGGCTCAGCCCTTGCGCGCCGGTGGCGCAGAAACTGCATGCCAGCGAGCAGCCCACCTGGGAAGAAATGCACAGCGTGCCACGGTCCTCTTCAGGAATAAAAACCGTTTCGATCGCATTGCCATCAGGAAGCTTCAACAGCCATTTGCGGGTGCCATCCGCCGCCAGTTGATCAGCAATAATTTCCGGTTCATCCAGAATGGTCTCAGCGGCGAGTCGGGTGCGGAGGGCTTTGCTGATGTTACTCATGGCCGCGAAATCCGTCACCTGACGGGTATGCAGCCATTGCAAAATCTGGTTGGCGCGAAAGGGGGACTCTCCCCAGGTGCGCAGCAATCCGGCGAGGGACTGGCGATCCAGTCCCAGCAGGTGTGGCCATACGGCCTTGGTAACTACAGAAGAATCGCCTATCATTCAGCGCGAAAAAATCTCCCGTTGGCCAAAAAAGTAGCCGATTTCCCATGCCGCGGTCTCAGCGCTGTCTGAGCCATGCACGGCGTTGGCATCGATGCTGTCGGCAAAGTCCGCACGAATCGTCCCCGCAGCGGCATCTTTGGGGTTGGTCGCGCCCATCAGATCACGGTTTTTGGCGATGGCGCCCTCGCCCTCCAACACCGTAACCACTACCGGGCCACTGCTCATGAAATCGCACAGCTCGCCGTAAAACGGACGCGCTTTGTGTACTGCATAAAACCCTCCCGCCTCATCACGGCTGAGGTGCATCATCTTGGTGGCAGCGACACGCAGGCCCGCCTGTTCGAAACGGCCAAGAATGGCGCCGATGGCATTTTTCTGAACGGCGTCGGGTTTGATGATAGAAAGAGTACGCTCAACAGCCATAAATTCCTCAATGGGGGTAAAATTAAAGTCGCCATAGGCTAGCATTCTGCAGTTTCTCTGGCAATCCGGGACGTATATCCGGGGAGCAATCGTTATCACGCCCGGCGCAAAATATTCGGCATTGCGAGATCAACCCCTAACGGGCATTTTTCTGCTGAAAATCAGAGAAGGATTGTAACAACAGTGACGCCGCATCCCCCCGTGTGGGGTCAAGGTAACAATGCGCTGATTCCCTCTTAAACCAGGTATCCTGGCGCTTGGCCAGTTGGCGGGTCGCCGCCAGTGCCGCCTGATAGGCCTCTGCGGCACTGTAGAGGCCGTCATGCCAGGCGAAGTATTGGCGGTAACCCACGGCGCGCATGGCGGGCAATTCCGGCGCGTAGTGACGTTGGCGCAGGGATTCCAGTTCTTCCAAAAAACCCTCTGCCAGCATGGCATCAAGGCGCTGCGCGATGCGCTGATGTAACCAGGTCCGGGGCGGACGCAGGATGATCTTGTAGAGCGGACCGGGGAACGCTCCCTGCCAATGGCGATGAGCGCTGATCGAGGCGCCGGAACTCAGAATCATTTCCAGCGCGCGTTGAATGCGTTGCCGATCATGGGGGGCGATAGCCGCAGCGGTTTCCGGATCCAGGGTCGCGAGGCGCTGGTGTAGTGCCGGCCACCCCGCCGTCTCTGCTGCCGCCACCAGATCCTGGCGCAGGGCGGGATCGGCGGGGGGTAACGCATCAATACCACGCTCCAGCGCGCGGAAATACAGACCCGTGCCACCCACCAACAGCGGGATGCGATCGCGTTCCCGCGCCAGCGCAATGCAGCGCAGGGCATCTTCGCGAAACAGACCCGCCGAATAAGCTGCGTCGGGCTCCCGGATATCGACCAGTGCGTGCGGATATCGCTGGCGCAGAGTCGGGCTGGGTTTAGCGCTGCCGATATCAAAGTGGCGATACACCAGCAACGAGTCGACACTGATAATGTCTACCGGCAGCATATCGGCCAGACGCAAGGCCAGATCGGTCTTGCCACTGGCGGTCGGACCCATCAGAAAAATAGCGGGAATCATCGTCCGCGCAGAAAAAGACGGTCCAGATCGGCCAGCGAAAATTGCACGACCGTGGGTCGACCGTGATTGCACTGTCCGAAACGCGGAGTGGCTTCCAGTTGGCGCAGGAGGCTGTTCATTTCTTCCAGGCTGAGGCGACGACTGGTTTTAATGGCGGCACGGCAAGCCATATCGGCGAGAGCGGCATCGCTGTCCTTCCCGGTCCAGGCCGACTCCTCGGCCAGGAGGTCGGCGACGATCTGTCCATAGGTGGCGGCCGGGATGGCCTTGGGGGCGGCATGAATAGCCAACGTTCCGGGACCAGCCACACTGATTTCCAGTCCGGCAGCTTGCAGGGCGTTTTGCTTTGCCTCGAAGCGCGCCATCTGTGTCGCTGTTACATGCAGATATTCTGGAATAATAAATACTTGTTTATCATTTTGTTGCGATGCCATCTTCATCTTCTCGTAGAGGATGCGTTCATGGGCGGCATGCTGATCGACGAGGATCATGCCTTCCCTGTTCTGGGCGAGAATAAAGCGCGCGTGAATTTGCGCCAGGGCCTGACCAAGAGGGTAGTCCGGGGCCAGCTCCTGAAGGGGTGCCGCAGGCATGTCAGTGCTTGGCACAAAAGTCATTGCCGGCGCTACCAGTCGTTCCCAATAGGCTCCGGATCCATCCTGCACCGCACTCAGCGGTCGCTGGGCCGGGTGTTGATAAGCCCGGGACAGCGAACTTTGCAGCGCAGGCGCCGGTGACAGGGGCTGGACCGGCACAGTCAATTGCGGGTGCGCTCCCCCCTGTTCCGCAATCACCCGCCGCAGGGTATGGAAGAGAAAATCGTGTATCTCACGACTATCGCGAAAGCGCACCTCGGCCTTGGCGGGATGCACGTTAACATCTACCCGCTCGGGCGGCAGTTTCAGGTAAAGCACGTAAAGCGGGTGGCGATCCTGAAACAGTACGTCATTATAGGACGCACGCAGGGCGTGGGTAATCACCGGGTCACGCACCGGACGACCGTTGACGTAAAAATACTGTTCGTCCCCGCGGGCACGGTTGTAAGTGGGCAGACCCAGCCAGCCGCTGAGGGATAGGCCTTGATCTTCCTGCTCGATATATAACGCGTTGGCGAGGAAGCCCTCCCCCATGATATTGGCCACGCGTAGTGCCCGGCTGTCGGCATCCAGGGCCGCAGGAAGCTGCACGAGCGCGCGATCGTTCTGGAGAAGATGAAAGGCCACCGGGAAATTGGCCAGAGCGATCTGTCGCAGTACTTTTTGGTTCCGCGACAGTTCAGCGGACGCACTGCGCAAAAACTTGCGCCGCGCGGGCACATTAAAGAATAAATCAGCCACACGGACCGTGGTGCCCGGTGCCCGGGCTGATGGCTCCGGCACGGCGGTGGCACCACCGATCACTTGCAGACGGGTAGCCTGCTTCTGGCCATGCGCCCGCGAAACTATTTCCAGGCGCGAAACAGAAGCAATGGCGGGCAAGGCCTCGCCGCGGAAGCCCATGGTATGGATCGCCTGAAGATCCTCCCAGGTCGCCACTTTACTGGTCGCGTGGCGTTCCAGGGCCAAGACCAGGTCTTCGGGGAATATTCCAACGCCGTCATCCTCAACACTGAGCAGGTCGACCCCACCACCCTCCAGATGAATCGTGATTCGCGTCGCCCCGGCATCCAGGCTGTTTTCCAATAGCTCTTTGAGGATGGAGGCGGGGCGTTCGACCACCTCACCCGCGGCTATCTGATTGGCCAGAGTAGCGTCCAGGCGATGCACGCGGGGTGCTTGATCAGCCGACATCGCTATTGCTCCCGCCGGACGGGGGTGGCAAAAATTCGGCCCAGCCCTGAACACGAGGTCGATGCGCCTGCCAGTCAAGGCGGTGACTGCCACTGTCCAGAATGCTGAGGCCGAGTGACAGATCAGCAGCGGGAAGGAAACCCGCACCCCGCTCCGGCCATTCCACCAGCCACAGGGCGGACTCGGCCAGATAATCCCGAATGCCAATGAATTCCAGCTCTTCAGGTTCCAGCAAGCGATATAAATCCAGATGCAGCGCGGGTCCGATGCGGGTCTGATATTGTTCCATTAAAGTATAGGTGGGGCTCTTAACGGGCTGGGTGACACCCAGCGCTCGCAACACGGCCTGGGTCAAGGTCGTCTTACCGACCCCGAGATCGCCCGCAAGATAAATGACCGCAGGGATATCGATGCGCAGGGCCAATCGCTGCCCCCAGTCCCGGCAGGCTTCAGCATCTGCGAAATCCCAGTACATCAGATACCCGATTCAGGGCTTCAGCAGATGCCGGAGAATGTCCGAACGACTGATGATGCCCAACAGGAGGCCGCTGCTGTCGACTACCGGTACGGCATGCACGTCCTTCCGCAGCAATTTTTCGGCAACCGCATCCACATCCTCCTCGGGGGCTACGCTGATGACGCGGGCCGTGGCCAATTGGCCGGCGGTCACCGCCGTTACCTTGCGCAATTCCTCCTCGTATTCATGCATGCCGCCGAGCGGAATCAGTCCGTCGAGAATCGTGAGCATGGTGGGCAGATGCACCTTGCGGTGGGCATCGATCAGATCCCGTTCACCGATCATCCCGACCAGATGACCATCGCCATCAACCACCGGGAGGCTGTGATGCCCGGAACTCAGGAGCAGCTCACCCACCTTCTGCACCGAATCATCCGCCAGCACGGTGATGGCCTCGCGCGTCATAATATCTTGGGCCGTTTTCATCAGGATCGTCCTTCCGCCATGGCGTCATATAATGTGTTGAGGATAATGTCTATTTCCGCTGCTGTCACCGACAGCGGCGGAACTATGGTGAGGAGATCGCCGAGAGGACGGCTATAAACGCCCATTTCCCGTGCCCGTCGGCACACCGCGTATTCGACCCGATCGGCGTAGGGATAAGGCGCATTCGTCCTGGGATCGCGCAAGGCGATGGCGGCCATCATACCGAACTGGCGGACCTCTCCCGCCCACGACCGGCCGTGAAAGCGTTGCAGCCCGGCGCGCAACTGGGCGATTTTCCCAGGCAAAGCGGCCAGCACGGCGCCTTCCGCAAAAAGAGCCAGGTTCTCCAGCGCTACCGCACAGGCCAGGGGATTGGCGGTGTAGGTATGCCCGTAGTAAAACTGCCGGGTTTCCCCGAAAGGTGCAAGGAAAGCGGCATAAACATGTTCTGCGGCGAGGGTCGCGGCCAGCGGCAAGTAACCACCGCTCAGCCCTTTGCCCAAGGCCAGCAAGTCTGGTTCGACAGACTCCCACTCACAGGAAAAAAGCTTGCCGCTGCGACCAAAGCCGGTTGCGACCTCATCAATGATCAACAAAACCTCATAGGCCCGGCACAGACGTTGCGCACCCGCCAGAATGCCGGGAGGAAAAGGCAATATGCCGGCAGCACCTTGCACCCCCCCCTCCAGGATCAGGGCCGCGATCTCGCCGCCCTGATCCTGGAGCGTGGATTCCAGCGTCGCCAGCCATGCGGTGGTCGCCTGCAGCGGATCTCCCTCGCAGTCTTCCCATTGCAATACATATGGGCTCGGCAAGCGTAAAGTCGGGAACAGGAGATGGCCGTACACCGCATGAAACAAGGGGAAACCGCCCACCGAAACAGCACCCACGGTGTCACCATGATAGGCATTGTCCAGGGTCAGGAAGAGATGTTTTTCAGGGCGGCCCAGATTACACCAGTATTGAGCCGCCATTTTGATGGCCACTTCGACCGCTTCTGACCCATCCTCCGAAAAAAAACAGTGCTGCAAAGAGGCCGGGGTAATTTCCACCAGTGCCTTGGCGAGGTGTATAGCCGGGGGATTGCTCGCGCCCAGTGCCGTGCTGTGCGCGACTTTACCGATCTGCGCGATCAGGGCGGCGTCCAGTCGGGGGTGGCGATGACCATGGATATTGCACCACAGGCTGGCAATGGCGTCCAGACAGCGATGGCCTTCCGTATCGTACACGTAATTGCCTTCGGCCCGTTCGATGATCCATGGATCATCGTCTCCATAACACTGCATCTGAGTGAAGGGATGCCAGAAATAACGGCGATCCCATTCCCGCAATTCTTCAGTTTCCGTCATTGTTTTGCGCTAACTCCTGTAGTACGCGAGGCACTGCCGCCAGGATATCCCTGGCCAGCAGGCTGGCTTCGCCCATCTGCGCGGCAGCGAGGTCACCCGCGCGGGCGTGCAGGCACACGCCAAGGGATAAGGCCTTGTCCGCTTCCAAATCCTGGGCGAGCAGACCCGCGAGTATACCGGTAAGGACATCCCCGCTGCCGCCCGTCGCCATACCGGGATTGCCCAGCGGGCAAAGCCAACGACCACCACCCAGTAACAAACTATGGTGACCCTTGAGCACCCAATACCCGCCATAGCGGGCCTGCAATCGGCAAATGGCCGCGACGCGATCGGCCTGAACGGCGGCGACCGGCACCCCTAGCAGGCGCGCCGCCTCCCCAGGATGGGGGGTAAACAGACGAAGCGCATCGGCGGCCAACAGTTCCGGACCAAAACGCGCGAGAATGTTCAGGGCGTCGGCGTCCCAGACTTGGGGGCAGGACAGTGTACCGATCTCCCGCAAAAGATCATGAGCGGCCAGGCCCTGACCCAGGCCCGGGCCAACGGCCAGGACTGCTTGATCCGGCAAATCTGCGAAACTCGCAGGCCAGTCCCGCCAGGTAGCTTCAGGCAGATATGCCGCCAGATAAGGGATGGCCGAGGGATGACCGACAGCCGTCACCAGTCCGGCGCCCACCCGGTAGGCGGCCACACAGGCCAGCGTCAGTGCTCCACCCATGCCTGGCCCTCCGCCTACCGCGAAAACGTGCCCGAAGCTCCCTTTGTGCGCCTGCGGGTTACGCGCCGGCAGGGTCGGGACTGTCCGCCAGTTCAGGGCAACAAAGGCTTCATTCATGGTCACGCCCTCTCGATATCCTCTTCAGGATATGCGCTGACATGGTGCAGGCTCAAATCGGCACCGGCATACTCCGCCTCGGGGTCCAGACGAATCCCGATGAAGTACTTGATGCCGCCGTAGACGATGCCGCTGCCCGCCAGGGCGACCAGTACGCCCAACGAGGTACCCAGCAACTGGGACCAGAAACTGACCCCACCGGCGCCGCCGAGGAACTGATGTCCAAAAATGCCGACGGCCAGCCCACCCCACACGCCGCAGACGCCGTGCATCGGCCATACGCCAAGCACGTCATCCAGACGCAGGCGGTGCTGCACAAAAGTGAAGAGGTAGACAAAGATAATACCGGCAATAGCGCCGATGGCCAAAGCACCGATGGGTTGCACCACATCGGAACCGGCGCAGATCGCGACCAGACCCGCCAGAGCGCCATTGTGTACGAAGCCCGGATCGCCTTTCCCTACCGCCAGGGCTGCCAGCATACCGCCCACCAGCGCCATAAGCGAATTGAGCGCCACCAGACCCTGCACCGCCATCAGTTGCTGCGCACTCATCACATTAAAGCCAAACCAGCCGATGATCAGAATCCAGGAACCCAGCGCCAGAAAGGGAATATTGGATGGTGGCATGGCATGCACCACACCATTTTTCCCGTAACGCCCCTTGCGCGGACCCAGCAGCCAGACCGCCATCAGCGCCATCCAACCACCCATGGCATGGACCACCACCGAGCCCGCGAAATCGTGAAAAGGCGCACCAAAAACGCTGGCAAACCAGGCCTGAATGCCATAATGATTATTCCAGACGATGCCTTCATAAAAGGGATAAACCAGCCCCACCAGGAAGGCCGTCGCCAGCAATTGCGGATAAAAACGCGCCCGTTCGGCGATACCACCGGAAATAATAGCCGGTACCGCGGCGGCGAAGGTGAGCAGGAAGAAAAAGCGCACCATCTCGAAGCCGTGATTACCCGTGGTCAGGGTCTTCACATCACCGAAAAAGCTGATGCCGTAGGCGATGTGGTAACCCACAAAAAAATAGACCATGGTAGAAATACCAAAATCGCTGAGAATTTTGACCAATGCGTTGACCTGACTGCGGCGCCTTACCGTGCCCAGTTCCAGAAAGGCGAATCCGCCGTGCATGGCAAGTACCAGAATGGCACCCATCAGCAAAAAAAACACATTCCCACCCGGAGGCGTGGCGCCTATGGCTGTCATGATCGCTGCTTCCTCTCAAAATTTAATTGATTTTATATTTACGAAACAATGGATAACGTCTCATTCATCGAGCAATCGGCGACCATGCAATGCGCGCCCGAGGGTGCTACGATCGACGTATTCCAATTCGCCGCCCACCGGCACCCCGCGGGCGATACGGCTGATTGTCATACCCTCGGGAACCAGCCCGGCAAGGAACTGTGCCGTGGCCTCCCCTTCCAGAGTGGGATTGGTCGCAAAAATCACTTCCCGCAAGTCTGCCTCACCCAAACGCGCGCTGAGGCGATCAATGTGCAGGGCTTCGGGACCGATGCCGTCCAGGGGCGACAAATGCCCCATCAACACAAAAAACTCGCCGACAAACACCCCCGTATCTTCGATAGCGCGCAGATCAGCGGGAGATTCCACGACGCAGAGGATGGAACGGTCCCGATCTTCAGAGCGACAGACGGCGCACAACGGCGCTTCGCTCAGATTATTGCAGCGCTGACAAAAACGGACCATGGCATGGGCCTGCTGCAAGGCGGCGGCCAGTTGCGGCATGAGATCGCGCTTGCGCACCAGCAACTCATAGCCGATCCGTTGCGCCGAACGCGGGCCAATACCCGGCAGGCGGCGGAGCAGTGCCACCAGGGCATCCATACTTGGAACATCTGCCATAAATGCCTAGAAAGGCAGGTTCATGCCCGGAATATTCATGCCACCCGTCACGTCCGACATCCGCTCCGCGCTGACCTTCTCGGCATTGCGCACGGCGTCATTGATGGCGGCAGCCACGAGATCCTCGAGCATTTCCCGATCGCCATCGGCAAGCAGAGAGGGGTCAATACGCACCCGGCGTACGTCATACCGGCAGGTCATGGTGACTTCTACCAGATTACCGCCCGCATAGCCTCGCACCTCTACCTGGGCAAGTTCTTCCTGCGTCTTTTGCATGCGCTCCTGGAGCTGCTGCGCCTGCTTCATGATATTTCCCAATCCACCCTTCATCTTTCATCCCCTCTCTAGTTTACTCTTCAACTGTGAGTCGACGGCACCGCCGTTCGCGGCGGTGGGCACCATAACTTCAATGGATTCCACATGAGCCTCCAAGACTTCCAGGAACGCGCCTATGCGCGGGTCCGCAGCGACGCGCGCCTCGGCTTCGGCCTGCCGGGATGCCGCGCGCGCTTTCTCTTCCTGCACCAGGCTTCCCACCCCGGTCGCCTTGGTAAGGGGTACGATGCTCAGACGCGGTTCCCGGCCAAAATATGCAGTAAGCGCCCGATGTAACGCCCCACGGGCCTCGGCCTTGACGAGAAATGGCAAATAATTGGGCTCCACGGCCAATTCCACCGCTTCCGGATCGCAGCGCAGGGCCTGTCCATAGCGCAGGTACTCGGCAAGCATGGGAGAAACCGCCAGCGCTTCCACCACACAACGCCAGTCCGTCGAGGGCGCCGTCTCAGCCACCCTATCCGGAGTCGTTTCCCGAACCGCGTCCCCTGAATGGTAGGAAAGCGATGGTGCAGACCGGTGCGATGCCGGTGAACTCAGCTCCGCTGTCAGCGTTGATGAATCAACAAAATGCGGAATGCCCGGATCCGGAAGCGCGGCGGCGGGCGGCAAGTCTGGCGATACCGCTCCGGAAAAGCTCAATACCCGCAGAACAGCCATTTCCAGCGCCATGCGGCTGTCCGGATAAAGCGCAAAGTCACGTCGTGCCGAAAGGAGCAAAAAATACCAGGACTGCAAAGTAAGCGGGCTGATGCGTCCACGCAGGCGCGCGATCAGCTCCGCACCATCATCCTCCGGATCTGTCGGAAGAAATTGTGCCAAGCTGAGACGGTGCACGCCCTCTATGACCAAATCGAGCAGGCCGGCGCCATCTATACCCCGCGCCAGATGATCATCCAGTATGGCAAATACCTGCGCAGCATCCCGATCCACCAACGCTTCGACCAGACCCAGCACCGCATCGTCACTGCCGCGCCCAAGCATCGCGAGCACGCCGTCACGCTGGACCGCACCCCCACCATGAACAATGGCCTGATCCAGCAAACTCAGAGCGTCGCGCAGGCTTCCATCGGCAGCGCGTGACAATATCCGCAGTGCGGCATCCTCGGCAGGTAGCTGCTCGGCCGCCATGATCTGCTGCAATCGTCCCTGAATTTGTGGAATATCCAGCCTCCGCAAATTAAACTGCAGACAGCGGGAGAGTACGGTTACCGGCAGCTTCTGCGGATCCGTGGTCGCCAACAGAAATTTGACATGCTCCGGCGGTTCTTCAAGGGTTTTCAGCAGCGCGTTGAAGCTGTGAGTGGATAACATGTGTACCTCGTCGATAAGGTACACTTTGTATCGACCCACCGTAGGCGCGTACTGCACGTTGTCCAGCAGGTCACGGGTTTCATCCACCCGAGTGCGGCTCGCCGCGTCCACTTCCAGCAGATCAACAAAATTTCCCGCAGCGATGCCGCGACAGGCACTGCACTCTCCGCAAGGATCGCTGCTAACGCCACGCTCACAGTTCAGGCACTTGGCCAGTAGCCGCGCCAGAGTCGTTTTACCGACGCCCCGCGTCCCGGTGAACAGAAAAGCATGATGAATGCGACCGGAATCGAGGGCATGGCGCAAGGCGGCGACCACCGCCCCTTGCCCTACAAAATCGTCAAAGTGTTGTGGCCGCCAGCGGCGGGCAAGCGCGAGGTAGGCGCTCATGCGCGCCCGAAATATAGGGTGGCGACGCCAACCAGCCGCACCCCGGCACCTGGATCACCGGCTGCCGCTGCTCCCTTCCGGGCCTGACGGGGTTCACCAGCTACCACTGCGAGGGGACCGATCTTTGTCGCCATAGAAAAACCTGAGACTGTCCGCTGATGGACGGTGATTGGCGGAGAGGGTGGGATTCGAACCCACGGTACCCTTTTGGAGTACACAGCATTTCCAGTGCTGCACCTTCGGCCGCTCGGTCACCTCTCCTGAGGGGACGAAGTGTAACCCAGACGGCAACGAGAGAGCAATGATCCTATATGGAAGCGGCACAAAATGATGCATTTTAAAAACTCAGCACCTCGCCATCGTTCCTGGGCAGGTCCGACAGCGCGTTTTGAATGCGCATCAGGACACCGGAGCGATCATTTACGAACTGAACGCCAATGGCTGGTGGTCGGCCATCACGATTATCCGGTGGCGTCACCCACACCACCTTCCCCATGACAGGCGCCCGCGGCTGGCTGTCGGGAAGGCTGATCATGAGCAACACCTCCGTGCCCATGGGCAGGAGATTCGGTGTCTCCACCAGCACCCCCCCCCCTTTAATGTTTGGCATATAGTAGCGCTGCACCGCGGCAACGTCCCGCAACACTACGGACAGCGCTTTTGCCGCACTTCCCGTCTCAGCTTGTAATTCCATGCACCTTCTCCCTGGACCAAATGCTTATCCAGTTCAACAGTAACGTTTCCAACATCATACCCACATTGCGATTCTGGGCGAGAGATTCTGGGAGTCGGATCCATTCCTCCAGCGTCTCCCAGAGGGAGATCGCCTGAGCCGACTGCGCCATGACCTCCAGCGACTGCAGGTAGTCTACATGCACGATGCTGTCCGGGCGATGATTACGAAGCCGGAGCAAATCGGCCAACAAGCTCAGCATCAACTCGCGCAGCAGCAGCAAGTCAACGTCTTTGGCCCAGTTATCGGCCAGACGCAAAGCGGCGACGGGGCTCTGCTGGGGAAGGCTCAATAACATGTCGATCCAGCTTGGGCAGCGTGTCACCCAGCCGGATTCCCAGAGTTGCCAGGCACGCAACGGCCGATTCGCAAACTGTCGGCTCAACCAAAGCGCCTCCGCCGGAGGTATACCGAGTCCTTCCAGCCAAAGCACGCACTGCCCCGGCCGTGCTGCTGGAAAAGACAATCTCTGCAAGCGTGACCGGATGGTGGCCAGAAGTTGCGACGGACGCTCACTGAGCAAAAGAATGTGCGCACGCGCGGCGGGCTCCTCCAGGGTTTTGAGGAGGGCGTTGGCGGCCGCCGCGGTCAGCGCTTCGGCCGGCTCAACGCGCAGCCAGCGCCGCGCGCTGACCTGCGGGGTGTAGGCGAGAAAGTCATTGGCATGGCGCACCGCGTCAATCGCAATACGCTTCCCCGTTTCTGCTGTAATAACGAGCAGATCCGGATGATTGCCTTCTACCAACAAACGACAGGAACGACAGGTTCCACAGGACAATCCCTGCGCTGATGGCGCGAAACACAAGGCCACCTGCTGCAACTCATCGCAGTACTGTCCGACCAGCGACCCCGACTCGCCGACAGCAAGCATCGCCTGAGGCAATCCCGCTTGCAGCAGACTTTGTATCGGCTGCCATTCGGCGGGCGTCGGACGCTGCGCACTCATGAACAATGCGCCGCCAGGCGCAGCGCCAACTGTATCCGCAAAGTCTCATGCACCACCGGCAGAGTCTGGGTCGCATCCACGCGCAAGATTCTTTCTGGTTCGGCCGCACAGCGTTCCGCAAAAACCGCTCGCGCCCGACTAAAGAAGGCTTGATCTTCCTGCTCCAATCGATCCGGTCGACGTGCGCGAATACGCATCGCGCCCAATTCCGGCGGCACATCAAACCAGAAGGTCAGATCAGGAAGGCGCGTAATCCCCGCCCAGCGCGCCAACTCCGCGATGTGTTCGCGGGTGACCCCCCGCCCGCCACTCTGATAGGCATAGGTGGAATCTTCATAGCGATCACTGATGACCACCTTCCCGGCAGCCAGCGCGGGAGCAATACGCGTCAGCCAATGATCCCGACGCCCGGCATACAGCAGGAGCAACTCCTCATCCGCATCCAGGCGCAGGCGATCATCCAGAAAAATCGTACGCAAGGCCTCACCGAGCGGCCCGCCGCCCGGTTCCCGAGTAACTTCCACCGCATAGCCCTGCTGACGACAATACTCCGCCAACACCGGCGCCGCTGAACTCTTTCCTGCGCCCTCGATACCCTCCAAGGTGAGGAAAAATCCATCCTTCAGTGATGCCGCCTTCGCGTTCACAAACCCGCTCCTCCGGCATGCTGGAGATAATGCTGTATCTGCTTAAGATGTTGCGTGTAACTCTCCGAATAATGGTATTCATCGCCTTGAGCGATAAAATAAAGGTCGGCACTGTCCGCAGGATGCAGCACAGCCATCAGACTACCGAGTCCCGGCATCGCGATGGGGGTAGGCGGCAATCCGGTATGCAAGTAGGTGTTGTAGGGGCTCTCCACATGCATCTCTGAGGTCGTCAAAGACCCAGTATAGCGCTCGCCCAAAGCATAAATCACGGTGGGATCAGACTGCAGAGGCATACCCTGCCGCAAGCGATTGAGAAAGACGGCGGCGATATGCGCCTGCTCTGCGGGTGGCGCGCCCTCCTTTTGTACGATAGAAGCCAGAATCAGAGCCTGATAGGGATCACCCAGCGGCAATCCAGGAGCACGTCCGGCCCATAAGGAGTGTAATTCCCGTTGCATGCGCACATAGGCACGCCGCAGCACACTCAGCGCGGTGGTACCCGGAACGTAACGGTAACTATCGGGGAAAAGCCAGCCCTCCGCACTACCTTGCGCGCCGACACCCTGCCGTGCGAGGTATCGTGCCGCGGCCGCACCCTGTGGCAGGTTCTGCTGGTCCAGGTAAGGAGCCTTATCGTGTATTTCCTGATAGATATCCTGCAAACGCCAGCCAGGCACAATCAGCAGGCTAAGTGGCGTGGATTGCCCGGCAATCAATCGGTGGAGTACCTGCGCCTGGTTAATACGTCCCCGGAACTCATACAGTCCGGCCTGCATGGGCGGATACCCGGCCAAGGCCCAAGCCAGATGAAACAGTCGCGGATGCGGCAATACCCCGGACCGCGCCAGACTGGCAATAGTCTGCGCGTTGGTGGTGCCCAAAGGAATGGGGACCGTCACGCCCTTCGCCGGCAAAGCTTCCGGCCAATACATGCCGATGCCGTAAAATCCAAAAAGGAATGACATCATCAAAAGAAACAACCCGGCGGCACGGCGTTTGCGGCTCATGATTGTGGCCCCAACCCCATATTCCTGCACCAAGCGAGCAAAGCGGATGCTATTGGTCCGTCATGTCCTGGCAACGTGCGCTCCGCAAAGCGGCGTACTGGCCAGATGCCGATCAGACTATTGCTGAAGAATATTTCATCCGCCTGCTGAAGTGCCGCGGCCCGATAGCGCCCCGGCATGATCGGCACAGCACGCGCGCGCAGCCATTCCAGGATAGCGCCCCGCTGAATGCCGGCGATTCCCCCATCTTCCAGCTCTGGGGTGTAGACAATACCGGCCCTGACCCAAAACAGATTGGACATGATTCCCTCGCGCAGCACCCCTGACTGGTCCAACATGATCCCTTCCGCATATTCCGAAGCCAGGGCATCCCGGGCCATAACCTGATTCAGGCGATTGAGCGATTTAACGCCGAGATAAGGCGCACCGGTTAACAAGGCGACCGGACAGATCGCGGCGGAAATACCGGGTTCCCAATAGTGGGGATCACGTTCCGGCCATTGGGATAAATACAGATAGCGTCGCATGGGACCTGCATCGGAACTGCCGTACCCCCAACCCGCGCCACGGCTGAGAAGCAGCTTGACGAAGAGGCGGGAATGTACCCGAACATCATGCAGTATCTGCTGTAAATCAGCATACCAGAGGCTTGGGGAAGGCATGGGGATATTCAGAATGGCCGCGCCACGCCCGAGGCGCGCCAGATGGGCATCCCAAAACAGGGGGACGCCCTTTATGACCGCGATGGTTTCAAAAAGCCCATCCCCATAATGTAAAGCACGGTCCAAGGCAATACCGCACTCCCCTGCCACGAAGTGATTTCCATCCACCGTGGCAGCAATCACTCCCACGGAGCAATCAGTTGCTAACGCGGCGGAAAACCAGGGAACTGTTGGTACCGCCAAATCCGAAGGAATTACTTAACGCCACTTCCACAGCCGCGTGTCGCGCCTTAAGGGGTACATAATCCAGGTCGCAACCCTCATCAGCCTGATCCAGATTGATGGTGGGTGGCAGAATGCCATGATAGAGGGCCAGCACCGTAAAAATGGCTTCGATCCCCCCCGCGGCACCCAGAAGATGGCCCGTCATGGACTTGGTGGAGCTCATGGCCAATCGCCGTGCATGGTCGCCGAAGACCACATGCACGGCGTCGGTTTCTGAACGGTCTCCAAGCGGGGTCGACGTCCCATGCGCGTTGATGTACCCCACCATTTCCGGAGTCACCGCCGCGTTACGCAACGCAGCCTGCATACAGCGGGCGGCACCCTCCCCTGCAGGCGCCGGCTGTGTCATATGGTAAGCATCAGAGCTCATGCCATAACCGGACAATTCCGCATAGATACGGGCGCCACGACGCCGCGCGAATTCATACTCCTCCAGCACGAGAACGCCCGCACCTTCGCCCAGCACGAAACCATCCCGATCTTTATCCCAGGGACGACTGGCCTTCTCAGGATCCTCATTACGCGTTGAAAGCGCCCGCGCCGCGCAGAATCCACCCAGCCCCAGAGGACTGATAGCCGCCTCGGCACCACCGGCGATCATGACATCGGCGTCACCGTATTCGATGAGTCGCGCCGCATCTCCGATGGAGTGCGTACCTGTAGAACAGGCCGTCGCCATGGCAATGCTCGGTCCTTTGGCGCCATACATGATGGAGACATGGCCAGACACCATGTTGACGATACAACGCGGAATAAAAAAGGGCGAGATCCGGCGCGGGCCGCTCTCGGTGACAATCGTATGCTCGGATTCGATACCCGGCAAACCACCAATGCCGCTGCCAATGGATACTCCCACCCGGTCCGCAATGTCCGCACCGATCTGCAATCCGGAATCCGCAATCGCTTCCATCGCCGCAGCAAGGCCATAATGGATGAATAAATCCATCTTGCGGGCTTCCTTGGCCGAAATGTACTGACCGATATCAAAGCCACGTACCTCTCCCGCAATCTGGGAGCTATATGGGGCAGGGTCAATGCGGGTTACCCGGCCAATACCACTACGCCCCTGGATTATGGAATCCCACGCCGCCGGAAGGCCCACCCCGACGGGTGATACAATTCCCAGCCCGGTAATCACTGCACGTCTCTTCAAACGCCTGTTCTCCTCATCACCCGGTCGGGGAATAAATACTCAGGCATCCTTGGTTGGCATATGCGCAGACACATAGTCGATGGCCTGTTGCACGGTCGCAATCTTCTCCGCTTCTTCATCGGGGATTTCGCAGTCAAACTCTTCTTCCAGCGCCATCACCAGCTCCACGGTATCCAGCGAGTCAGCACCCAGATCATCGACAAAAGAGGCTTCATTGGTTACTTCATCTTCGTTGACACCCAACTGCTCTACTACAACCTTCTTTACACGTTCTGCCACACTATCCATTAGGAGAAGCTCCTCTGTTGGTAAAAAATTATTGTCGGCGAGATTGGACCACAGGGCGTACAGTCCTGTAAAGCCACGAATGCGTTACCCCATCCACATGCCCCCATTGACATGCAGAATCTGTCCGGTTACGTAACCCGCATCCGGACCCGCCAAATAAGCAACCGCAGCCGCCACATCGGCCACCACTCCGAGTCTTCCCGCGGGAATCTGCTGCATAAGGGCATCACGGTGCGTATCATTCAGCCCTTCGGTCATGTCCGTGCTGATGAAGCCAGGGGCCACACAATTGACCGTCACCTGCCGCGCCGCCACCTCCCTCGCCATAGCCCGGGTAAAACCGGCCACCCCCGCCTTCGCCGCCGCATAATTGGTCTGTCCGGCATTGCCCATCACACCGACCACCGACGTAATGTTAATAATACGGCCAAAACGGGCTTTGAGCATATCGCGCACGCATAGCTTGCTCAAGCGGTATACCGCGCGCAAGTTGGTCGCCATGACATCATCCCAATCGTCATCCTTCATCCGCAACAGCAATTGATCGCGGGTGATTCCCGCATTATTCACCAGAATAGTCGGCGCACCATGAGATGCCTGTATTTGCGCGAGCACAGCGGACATGGCCGCATCATCAGTCACATCCAGCGCCACCCCGGTGCCGCGAATACCGTGCGCTGCCAGGTCCGCGTCAATTCGTTCCGCACCAGCAGGCGTGGTTGCCGTGGCGACGACCAGCGCGCCCTGTCTGCCCAGTACGCGGGCGATCTCCTGTCCGATACCGCGGCTACCGCCGGTGATCAGGGCCAACTGACCCTCTAAAGATCCCGCCATCAGATCACCTCCAGGACGGCCTTAAGGCTTTTGCCATCTTCGATATGGAGCATGGTCAGGCCAGGCTCAATACGCTTCCCCAATCCAGACAGCACGCGACCAGGCCCCATTTCCACGAAGGTCATAGCCCCCTGTCGGGCAAGATGACGAATCGTATCGGTCCAACGTACCGGTGAATACAACTGCTGAGCGAGGGCGGCACGAATGGAATCAGGCGTATTGTGGTTTTGCACATCGGCATTATGCACCACCATCGCCTTGGGGCTGCGGAATTGCACAGATTCCAGGGTAGCCTGAAAACGTTCGGCAGCCGACATCATCAGGCTGCAATGGCTGGGCACACTGACCGGAAGCACTACAACGCGCTTCGCACCCGCGGCACGCGCCGACTCTACCAGACGCGTAACGGCTGCCTGATTACCGGCGACCACCACTTGTCCGGGCGCATTAAAATTAGCCGCCGCGAGCACCTCACCATGTGCTTCCTGGGCGCAAAGTTGTTTCACCTCATCATCGCCGAGACCAATAACGGCCGCCATGGCACCCACACCTTCGGGCACCGCATGCTGCATCAGACGGCCGCGTTCGGCGACCAGACGCACCGCATCCGGGAAATCCACCGCATCGGCGACCACCAGGGCGGTGTATTCACCCAAAGAGTGGCCGGCGATAAAGTCGGGAAAGACGCCGCCCTCCTCTTCCCAGACCCGATAAACGGCGTACCCGGCAGCCAGCATCACCGGCTGCGTCCAACACGTCTGATTGAGTTTTTCGACAGGCCCATCCTGAGTAAGGGACCACAGGTCCTCGCCCAGCTGGGCGGAGGCTTCCGCGAAAATCTCCTTGATCAGCGGATGACTGCCGGCAAGATCGGTCAGCATATTCATAGATTGCGAACCCTGACCGGGAAAAACAAAGGCGATAGAGCCGTGCAAGCGAACCTCCTCTCAGTACAAATTGGTAGCAGGGCTTTCAGCCCCAGCGCAGGAGCGCTGATCCCCAAGTGAACCCACCCCCGAACGCCTCCAGCAGAAGACATTGTCCCGGCTGAAAACAACGGCGTCGGGCCGCATCATCCAGCGCTAAAGGCACCGAAGCTGCGGAAGTATTACCATGATGTTCTACCGTCGTCACCACCCGCTCCATAGGCAAGCCTAACTTATCGGCGGTCGCCTGAATAATGCGGATATTGGCCTGATGCGGCACCAGCCAGTCGATGTCCGCTGCTGTCAGGGCATTTGCCGCGAGCGTTTCCTGCACAATCTCGCCCAGGGTACGCACAGCCATGCGGAACACCGCGTTACCCTGCATGGTCATCCGTGTCTCGCCACCAGGCACCTGCAGCAAGTCGGCATAGGCACCATCCGCATGGATGTGCGTGGAGATGATGCCGGGTTCATCACTGGCACTGAGGATTACGGCACCGGCACCATCACCAAAAAGGATACAGGTACCGCGATCCGTCCAATCGACGATGCGGGACATACTCTCTACCCCGACGACCAGCGCATGCCGCGCTCCGCCGCTGCGGATGAAGCGATCGGCGGTCGCCAATGCGTAGATAAAACCGGTGCAAACCGCCTGAATATCAAAAGCCGGCGCGCCATGGTTCCCCAAACGGGCTTGCAACAGACAGGCGGTGCTGGGGAAGATCTGGTCCGCGGTCGTCGTCGCAACAATAATGAGATCCAAATCCTCTGCCCGAAGATCGGCATCCGCCAATGCCTGGCACGCCGCCACCGCCGCCATATCTACGGTTTTTTCGTCGGGAGCGGCGATATGGCGGGAGCGGATCCCCGTGCGCGCGAAGATCCAGGCATCGCTGGTGTCCACCATTTGCTCCAGTTCACGGTTGCTGAGAACACGTTCCGGCAAATAGCCACCAGTGGCTACAATACGGCTAAAAATAGGTCTCACGCGCTGTTTCGCACCGCCGGGTCAAGGCTTTTCTGAATCACTTCGGCAATACGCAAGGTCAGGCGATGCTTGGCTTCGGCGATAGCCACCTCCACGGCACAGGCAAAGGCAAAGCGGTCGGCGTTTCCGTGACTTTTGATGACGATACCGTTCAGTCCCAACAGAGTTGCGCCATTGTACTGGCGAGAATCGAGACGCCGCCGCAGACGTTGCAAGATGGGACGGTTGACCAAATACGCCATACGCCCATACCAGCCGTGAGTATAGCTGGCACGCAGTTCCTGACTGATCATCCACGCCAGCCCTTCAGACGTCTTCAACGCTACATTACCCACGAAACCGTCACACACCACCACATCAGCGACACCTCGATAAATATCGGAACCTTCCACGTTACCAATAAAATTCAGCTTGGCAGCGCGTAGGAGCAATGCGGCCTCTTTGACCTGTTCATTGCCCTTGATGTCTTCGGAGCCGATATTGAGCAGGCCGACACGCGGCTGGGCAAGCCCCATGACGCGCTCGACAAGTATCGAGCCCATTACCGCGAACTGCAGGAGATGTTCCGGATGACAATCAACGTTGGCACCCAAATCCAGCGCCAGAAGTCGTCCTGTGGTGGTCGGCAGAAAGGCAGCGATTGCGGGACGGTCTATACCGGGAATAGTACGCAGAAACACTTTACCGAGAGCCATCAGCGCACCTGTGTTACCCGCACTGACCACCGCATCAACATGCCCATCTCGCAACAAACCGATGGCGACATGCATGGAAGAGTCCCGCTTACCGCGGAGGGCCTGAGACGGCGCCTCATCCATGGCTACCACCTGACTGGCGTGGTGTACCACAATTTGTGATGAACCTTGGAGGCGAGCCCGTGCCAGCCCTGCCTGGAGGATGCCACTGTCCCCCACAACATGAAAAACGACATCGGGGTGACCTTTGACCAGATCGCGGATGGCAAGAACCACCACCGACGGGCCTGAATCACCACCCATGGCATCTACCGCGATGTGCGGCATAACGAAACCTTAAGAACGCTCTGACAGACTGGCGTTATCAGGCCTCTACCGCCTTCTTCACCATCTCGCGACCCTTGTAGAAGCCACATTCCGGGCACACATGATGAGGCAGCTTCGCCGCTCCACAATTGGCACATACGGAACGGTTCACGGTCACCAGAAAATCGTGGGCTCGCCGCATGTTACGACGAGAATGGGAAGTTTTACTTTGTGGAACGGCCATGACTCAATTTCTCCCGATTTGTATCAAAATATACTGCTGTTCATTTAACAACGGTTAACGGCTCAAGCCCGGAAACCGGGCAAATGCCTGACTTCCACTCCGCACAACGTGGAATCATCGGCAAAGCCAGTAGTACTTCATCTTCCAGCCAGACTTGCTGAGCGACCACGCCGTTTTCAGCAATAACCACCTCTAAGGTAGAATCCATAGCAAGCACCGCCGACTCCTGTTCCGCCAATCCGCTGTGCACGCTTACGGAAAGCGGTAACGGCATAACACCCGTACAGCGTTCGCAACGAACCTCACCCAACACCCTTATCTGGCCATCAGCGGCAATGACCTGCCCTCTGCGGATCAGATCAAGGCTTACGCTCACTGTCTGCACACTGACCAGTGCCTCGCCCAAACGCAACCAACTGCGAGGATCAATAATACCCTCCAGCCTGTCACCATGGACAGATACCCTGGCAATCGACAAGCTGGATGCTTTAGCGGAAAACATAAGCGCGGCATAGTAGCGATCACGGCGCTGCAAGTAAAGAGTTGGCGGCGACGTTTAATGAGATATCCCTAATGATTATCACGGATAATCGCAGCAGCCGCCATCTCCGCACCGAACAAAACAATCGCCCAGGCCATATACAGCCAGAGAAGAAAAACAGGAAAGGCACCCAAAGCGCCATATATGGTTTCAAAGCTTGAAAATCGCAGATAACCGGCCAACGCGATCTTGGCGGCTTCAAACAGGATGGCGGCGGATACCCCGCCAAGAAAAACATCCCGCCACTGCGTTATTGCCGAGGGCAGTATTTTGTAGAGTACCGCCATCATCACGGTGACCACCAGAAGAGTAAGCACATGATTCAGAAGGGGGGGGACGACCGGGATACGTGCCAAGGAGGTCAGCAGAGGTTGCAGGGGACTAAGCAGCGGCAGAATGAGTGCAAAGCTGAATGGGCCGCACACCAGCACGATCACGTAGCGTAGGAGTCGACACCACAGGCAGGTCGGAGTGACACCCCAGATGTCGTTAAAATGCCGCTCTACCTCACGAAGCAGAAAAATCGCGGTGACGCTCAACCCGAGTACGCCAAACCAATCCAATTGGGTACCGCGCGCTGCGAGGCTGTTTATCTGACGCAGAATCGCATCCCCCGTCTGCGGGACAAAACTGCGTAAAATCAGGTGATCAACCTGGGCACGGTGGAGCATGCTGAACCCCACCAGATTCCATAGACTGAAGGCCAGCACCACCGCCGGTATCAAACCAAAGAGGGTGGTATAAGCGAGCAATCCTGCGCGGTCGATACATTCATCAAGCCAAAAGCCATGCCACGCACGGTACATTCGGTGGGCCAACCACTGCCAATGATTGGCGTTTTCCCTGGGAACGGGTGCCAGTGTCCTGTCCTTTTGGCGAAAGCATTGGTGCGGCGGTGCTTTTTCCGTCATCGCAAGTTCTCCGCGGCCAGACAAAGGCGTATGAAAGGGATGGTCACTTCCCGTTGCTGCTCCCAACTCCGGGTATCCAGAACGCTCAGCATGCGATCCAGTGCCCCGAGGTCGCGCGGATAATGCCGCAACAGATAAAGCGCTGCGTCGACACCAATCTGCAGACCTCGGCGCTGCGCCATTTCCTGCAAAATAATACGCTTCTCCGCATCTCCTGGGAAACGCAGAGCGTATTGCAAACCCGCGCTCACCCGGCTTGCCCAATCCGGGAGCACCCAGTCCGTGAGCTGAGCTGCTTGGCGACCGGCAAGGAGCAGCGGCCGCCCGCAACCCATGCGCTCATTATAGAGATCAAAGAAAAAGGTTTCCTTATCACGCTGACCTGCCCAGCTTTCGACGTTATCCAGACACAACAGAGGCGCTCCTGCCAGACTGGAGAACATCGCTGGATCCATGATCGTATTGAACGGATTTGTGATATCGCCGCAATCTATATAGGGTGCCCATCCAGCAACGGCGGATGCGGCTCCCAGCAATAAATGACTTTTACCCACTCCGGCCGGTCCATAAAGGTAAAGACAAAAGCTCTGCCGTTCACGTTCAGTTACCAAGTTAAACACCGCGCGCAGCGCTTCGGCATTCGGATGGGGATAAAAGTCTTCCAGGCGTGCTTGTGACTTCACTCCCAAGGGAAGAATCCGTTGTCGTGTCTCGCTCATGATTCGCTGGAGCCCCCCTCCTGGGCAATCGCCTTGCGACTCCAGACCCAGACATATTGCCCCCCGGACACAATGGCCATCAGGAACACCAGCGCGAAAACAGGCAGTAGCGGCACACGCCAATGGCATGCCGCCGATAACAGCACCAATACAATAACGACAAATTGGAGCGCGGTGTTCCATTTCGATAGCGGCGTCGGACGGATACTAAATTTTCCGATCAACAGCAAGTAGAGCAGGCTGCCACCGACGATCAGCAGGTCCCGGGAGATAATGGCAACCGTCACCCACAAAGGAATACGCTGCAACCAGGTCAGCGTGATGACCGTCGTCACCACCAGCAATTTATCCGCCAACGGGTCGAGGACAGCCCCCAAACGGGTCTGAAGACGATAACGACGGGCTATCCAACCATCCAGTGCGTCGGTGATCGCCGCCACAAAAAAAATGAGCAGAGCCACGACGAAAAGCTCCTTCGCCAGCGCGTAGAAAATCACGGGCACCAGAAAGAGTCGCAACAGAGTCAACAGATTCGGCAGGTTCATGGCAGTGAAGCTAGGCAAGGGTACGGTGACTGTCAAGAAGAATTACGGGCGGCAAAGGCTCAGACGACCGGGAGGTCGTTTGCAGAGGGCTCTGCCACTGATTACAATCCAAAGGGCATTGGTTCAGTTCTAAACTTGAAATCAGGAGAATATTGAATGTCCGAATATAGCGTGCGCGAAGAATTAAAGCCCAGCGGATTGGATGGCATCTCGGATGCCCAAATCAATGATCACTGGGGACTTTATGCTGGTTATGTAAATCAAAGCAATGCCTTGCGAAAGGAGCTTGCGGAAATGCGTGCAGCCGGCAAAACCGGGTCACTTACATATGCAGATCGGCGGCGACGCTTTGGCTTCGAATATAACGGCATGGTGTTACATGAGTACTATTTTGCCCAGTTGAAGCCCGGTAGCAGCATCGATCAGGCACCCGGCTTCAAAGCCGCGGTCACTGCGCAATTTGGCAGTGCTGAAACATGGCATGAAGATCTGATGTCCGCCGCCAAGAGCCGGAGCGTGGGCTGGGCTATTGCCTACTACGATGGTACCACCGGTCAGATCAACAACCACTTTGTCCAGCTTCATGAAGACGGGAATGTGGGCGGTTTTGTGCCGCTGGTCATCGTTGATGTCTTCGAGCATGCCTACATGGTGGATTGGAAAGCCCTCGGTCGCGCGGATTACCTGGCCGCCATTTACAAAAATATGAACTGGGGCGTGGTGGAAGCGCGCTTCCAGGCGGCCAAAAGTGGCCAGATTTTCAAGCGGTTCTGATCATCATAGGAATTTAATTCATTAAAAGAGCGGTTCGCCGCTCTTTTTTATTGGACGCGCTTCGCTGCACGACTCCGCGATTGCCCCTTTGACAGGCGCTATACGCCCCCATACCATGACCAAAACCCCTTTGAGGAAATCGCCGTGGACACCCCAAAACCTTTGACCTATCGCAGCGCCGGGGTGAACATCGACGCTGGCAATACGCTGGTGGACCGTATCAAACCTCTTGCCCAAAGTACTCACCGCCCCGGCGTGCTCGGCGGCATTGGCGGTTTCGGTGGACTGTTCGCCCTACCCGGCGGTTATCGCGAACCGGTGCTGGTATCAGGCACCGATGGGGTGGGCACCAAGCTGTTACTCGCCCAGGAAGCCAATCAACATGACCGCATCGGCATTGATCTGGTCGCCATGTGTGTCAACGACATTCTCGTCTCCGGCGCAGAGCCTCTCTGGTTCCTCGACTACTATGCCTGCGGGCAGTTGGATAACGGCGTGGCTGAGACGGTTATTGCCGGGGTGGCCGAGGGCTGTCGGCAGGCTGGCTGCGCTTTGCTGGGCGGAGAAACCGCAGAAATGCCCGGTATGTACCCGGCTGGGCATTATGATCTTGCGGGCTTCGCGGTGGGCGTTGTCGAGAAATCCGCCATCCTGACGGGTGCGGCCTGCCGGGAGGGCGATGCGGTGATTGGCATTGCCTCGTCCGGGCCGCACAGTAACGGTTACTCTCTGATTCGGGAAATTCTCGTACGCGGCGGTGCCCACGCCCATGTCCAGATCAACGGCGAGCCGCTGGTGGATCTGCTGCTGCAACCGACCCGGATTTATGTGAACGCTATTCAGGGTCTGCGCAAGGCGGTTACGGTACACGCTCTCTCCCACATTACCGGTGGCGGGCTGGTGGAAAATCTGCCCCGCTCACTACCCGCGACACTTGCCGCTCGCATTGATCCCAGCGCCTGGAAAATACCGTCTATTTTTCAATGGTTACAGGAACAGGGACAGGTCTCCATGGAGGAAATGCGGCGGGTTTTCAACATGGGTATCGGCATGGTCGCCATCGTTCCCTGGGAATCCCGGCAGGCCGCCGTGCGGTCTATCACGGAGCACGGAGAGCAAGCCTTCATTATCGGGCAGTTGGTGCCACGTCAGGACGGTGAGGGAGTACGCTTTCTTGACTAAAAGGCTGGTGATTCTGGTTTCCGGCCGGGGAAGCAATCTGCAAAGCATCCTTGCGGCTTGCCGTAGCGGGCAGATACCGGACACGCAAGTCGTTGCGGTCATCAGTAACCGCCCAAGCGCCAGAGCATTGGAACTGGCGATGGCGGCAGGCATTCCTGCCCTTACTGTCGATCATCGGGATTATGGGACCAGAACAGAATTCGATGCCGCCCTGCAAAAGCAGATTGACGAATATGCCCCGGATATCGTGGCGCTGGCGGGGTTCATGCGTCAACTCACCACCGCTTTTGTTCGGCACTATGAGGGTAAGCTGCTGAATGTCCACCCCTCTCTACTTCCCGCCTTTCCCGGCCTGCATACCCATGCCCAGGCGCTGCGGCAGGGTGTGTGTTGGCATGGTGCCAGTGTCCATTTTGTAACGGCGGAGTTGGATGCCGGCCCTGTTATCATCCAGGCAGCCGTGGCGGTCCTGCCCGCAGATGATGAACAGTCTCTCGCCACGCGCGTGCTCGACGCAGAACACCGTATTTATCCGCAGGCGCTGGCGTGGCTGGTGAGTGGCCGGGTGACTTACGCCGCAGGGCGCACCCAGTGGCGAGAGCCGCCACAGACGGCCACGCGCGAGGCCATTGCCCCTTCTCTGGAGAGTTCTCCATGAGCAAAGATGTCGGCCTGGTGATCATCGGCACCGAGATACTCTCCGGTAAACGGGAAGACCGCCATTTTCTCCGCAGCCGCCAGCAACTGGCGCGACGCGGTTATGGCGTCGCCTGGTGCCTGATCGTGCCCGACATCCGGGATATTCTGCTGACCCAGTTGCGCTGGACCATGGCGCAATCTGTGCCATTCTTCGCCTTTGGCGGTTTAGGCGCAACGCCCGACGACCTGACCCGCGCTTGCGCCGCAGCGGCGGCTGGCGTTGCCCTGTCCCGGCATGCCGAGGCGGAGGCGTTGATTCGCCAACAATTCGGCGGCGATGCGGAACCGGTGCGGGTACGGATGGCCGACCTGCCCGCCGGGGCAAGACTGATCCCTAACCCGGTCAACAATGTGCCGGGATTTTCCATAGGTAGCGGATACTTCTTCCCGGGATTCCCGCAAATGGCGGAGCCCATGAGTGACTGGGTGCTGACGCAGTATTTTCCTCCCTTGGTGGCTGACATAGAGGCACGGGTTCTTTTACCCAGCGCGCGGGAAGGCAACCTGGTTCCGCTCATGGAAAGCTTTTGTGCCGCCCATCCGGACATACGCTTCTCCAGTCTGCCCAGCTTCACGGCGACTGGTCCGCAAATCGAATTGGGTGTGGCGGGGCAAGAGGCGCACGTTCAGGTCGCCATCCGCGACCTGAAGGCTCGCCTGAACCTGATGGGGCTCGAAGTTCAGGATCTGTGATCATTCCCGAATCTTAATCAGGCAAGTTTACCCGGCAAGTCACCGCAAGCCGGGAATCTCTGCTGTCATAATAAGCTAGACTTGCCCATACGGAGGTGTGCAATGGCCATCCAACATGTTGACTTGTTGACCATCGGCGCTGGAGGGGGCGCTTATCCCGCCGCGTTTCGACTGGCTCAAGCGGGACGTTCGGTAATCATGGTGGACCCTAAAGGAGCGATGAGCGGAAACTGCCTTTATGAGGGCTGTGTACCCTCTAAAGCCATTCGGGAAACCGCCGAAATCTACCAGTCCCAGCAGCGCCTTGCCGGGCATGGTCTTGCAGGCGCCATTAGTATCGATTTCACGAAAATCACGATGCACAAAGATGCCGTCCAGGCACGCCGCTATGAACAACACGCCGCCGAACTGGCCGCCGCACGAAATATTAAGCTCATTCAGGGAACGGCGCGACTTCTCGGTCTCCACGAAGTGGCTGTCAATACGACAGACGGCGAGCAACGGTTCCATTGTGCGCAGATTATCATCGCCAGCGGCTCTGACGTATTCATCCCCCCGATTCCCGGGGCTGAACTCTGCCTTACCAGCCATGATCTGTATAAACCCGACTCCGTCCTCAAAACCCTCCCGGAGCGGCTGATTGTCATCGGTGGCGGTTACATCGGCCTGGAAACCGCCACCTTCTTCGCTGCCTTGGGTACCAGGGTCACCCTACTCCAGAAAGGTGAGCAACTCCTCAGCGGCATGGATCCGGGCATGGTGACACTGCTAACGCCGTTGCTGGATCCGGCCATTCGCATCCGCACCGGTGTAGACGTGACGGCAGTGACCCTAACCCCTGAGGGAGGACGGCGCGTACATTACACCCGCGCGGAAGAGACCGACACGCTGGATGGCGACGTTGTTCTGATGGCCGTGGGCAGACGCCCCGTTATTCCCGTAGGTACCACAGAGATTGGCATTGCAGTGACGGAAAAAGGTATAGATGTGGGGCCGAGTTTACAAACGGTGCATCCGCATATTTATGCCTGTGGTGATGTGAATGGCCGCGTGCCGTTATTCCACGCCGCCGTGCGTCAGTCGATGGTGGCGGCGCACAATATTCTCGGCGGCAATATTCCCCTGGATTATGCTGATTTCAATCACGTCCCCACCACCGTCTTTACCCTGCCTGCCGCCGCCTACGTAGGCCTTACCCCGGCCCTGGCAGAAGCGCAAGGCATAAAGCTCCGGACCGGTCGTTACGACTTCGCCGAAGACTCCCGGGCGCAGATCCTGGAACGCATGGAAGGTGGAATTCAACTGTTCTTCGCCGCAGATAGTCTGCGTTTATTGGGTGGTTGGGTGGTCGGCATCGACGCTGGCCAGCTTATCGGCCAGATCGGCACCGCCGCTGCCCATGGCCTTACCGCCTACGATCTGGCCCGTTTTGCGGATCAGCACCCCATGAGCGCCGAAGGCATCGGCAAGGCGGCACGCAGTCTGTTTTAAGCGCCGTATCAGCCATCATAAGGGATACATCATGACCAAACATAAAGAACAGAAGGGGTTAGAAAAACAGCATTACAAAGCCGAGTTACGCCAGCTCCAGATTGAACTGGTCAAGTTACAACGCCACATTATCCGCAAGAACGATAAAATCCTGGTCCTTCTGGAAGGACGTGATGCCGCAGGTAAGGACGGCAGCATCAAACGTATCATCCAGCACCTCAGTCCCCGCGAAACACGAGTCGTGGCTTTAGGCAAGCCCTCGGACCGCGAAGAAAGCCAGTGGTACTTCCAGCGCTATGTCCATTACCTGCCCGCCGCCGCAGAAATCGTTTTCTTTAACCGGAGCTGGTACAACCGTGCCGGCGTGGAAAAAGTGATGGGGTTTTGCACCGATGCGCAATATGAAGAATTCTTTACCGAGGTAACAGATTTTGAGAGCATGCTGGTGCGCTCGGGTATCCATTTCATTAAGGTGTATCTCGATATTTCCAAGAGCGAGCAAAAAAATCGCCTGGCGGCGCGCAAAGATGATCCCCTTAAACAATGGAAAACCAGCCCTATTGATGAACAGGCCATAACCCATTGGAAGGATTACAGTATTGCACGAAATGTCATGTTTGCACGCACCCACACCAGTTTTACGCCTTGGACCATTGTCGATGCAAATGATAAAAAAGTGGCCCGCCTTCAATTGATCAAAGGACTGTTAAGCCGCCTGGATTACGCCAATAAAGATACCAATTTGATCTTACCCGACCAGACCATTATCTTCGACTATGATCCGCTGTACCTGGAAAACAATATGATCAAGGCATAATCACGGGGCCTTGGCGCCGCCCGACTACGCGACGACGCCATCAATGGCTGCTTATCAGTCTTTCTTGCCGCGTCGGCTTCGTCGGCTTTTTGCCGCGCCACCGCCCTGCCCCTCTGGCATCACCCGCTCGAAATCCATCTTCCGCTCGTCCAAATTGACGCTCACCACCTTAATTTCGATTTCATCGCCGAGCTGGAATGTTTCCTTGCTGTGATCGCCAATAATCCGATAATGCTGTGCATCAAAGTGAAAATAGTCTTCACCGAGGGTACTGATATGGATCAGGCCCTCCACATAAATTTCCCGCAGTGCCACAAAGAGGCCAAAGCCAGTAACACCGGTAATGATGCCCGTATAGGTCTCCCCTACCTTATCCATCATAAATTCACACTTGAGCCAATTTACCGCTTCACGACTGGCTTCATCGGCGCGACGCTCGGTCATGGAACAGTGCTGGCCCAGTTCCTGCAGTGCCTTTTTAGGGAACCACTTGGGCTCCGCACCAGCCGCATCCAGCAAGGCCTGAATACCGCGATGCACCACGAGATCCGGATAACGGCGGATGGGTGAGGTAAAGTGGGTATAGGCCGGGAAGGCCAGACCGAAATGCATGCCGGTATCCACGGTATAGTACGCCTGTGAAAGACTGCGCAGAATAACGGTCTGAATCAGACTGGAATCACTGCGCTCACGCGTATCTTCGATGATTTTCGCCAGATCGGCACTGCGCGGATGGGCAGGCAAATGCACCGGCACACCAAGCTCACCCAGAAAACGGCGCAAATCTTCAAGCTTATCACTCGCAGGCTCTGGATGGACCCGATAAAGCATGGGCAGTTCGTGAATTCTGAAGAATTGCGCTGCACACACATTGGCCGCGAGCATGCATTCTTCGATGATCCGATGCGCAACATTGCGGGTAACCGCCACGATTTTTTCAATGCGCAACTGATCATTGTAGATAATGCGGCTTTCCTGCGAGTCGAATTCAATAGTGCCCCGCCGCTCACGGGCCTTGGCAAAGCTTTCATAGAGGCTGTGCAGGGCCTCCAGGTGCGGGACCATGGCCGCGTCCTGCGCCCTTAATTCCGCGTCCCCCGCCAATATGGCAGCCACTTCATCATAGGTAAAACGGCGCTGTGAGCGCATGATGCCCCGGTCGAAACGGAAACGCTGTACTTCGCCAGCCGCGTCCATCTCCATCTCGCAGAACATGCAGAGGCGGTCCACATGAGGATTGAGGGAGCAGAGTCCGTTGGACAGTATCTCGGGCAGCATTGGAATCACCCGCCGCGGGAAATAGACAGAATTACCACGGGTCACCGCCTCTCTATCCAGTGCGGAGTCCGGACACACATAAGTGGCAACGTCAGCGATGGCGACAGTCAGGCGAAAACCATTCTCGATTACCTCGGCGTAGACCGCGTCGTCAAAATCCTTGGCGTCAGCGCCATCAATGGTGACCAGCGGCAGATCACGCAGATCGCGGCGACCCGCCTTCATCGTCTCCGGTACCGTCTCCGAGAACTGCTTGATTTCAGCAAGCACTTCATCTGGCCACTGATGGGGCAAGCCATAGTTACGGACGGCGATCTCGACTTCCATGCCCGGAGCCATGTGCTCACCGAGAATTTCCACGACGCGCCCTTGGGGCATATTACGGCCATCGGGATATTGGGTAATCTCCAGAATCACAATCTGGCCATGGACTGGTGTCAGTCCCTCCCCTTCCCCTTCCACCACTGCGAACTCCTGGGGAATACGACGGTCCTCCGGCACCACGTAATGCACGCCGTTATCGGCGTAGTAACGGCCTACGATGTGTTTGAGCGCCCGCTCCAAAATGCGCACGACCGCACCTTCGATACGTCCGCGCCGGTCCTCTCCTACCGCCCTTCCCAGGATGGTATCACCGTGGAACACCTTGCGCATTTCCCGCGGGGAGAGGAAAAGATCCTTGCCGCCCGCCTCGGGAATCAGGAAGCCAAAACCATCGGGATGTGCGCTCACTGTGCCGCGCACCAGTTCCATGGCCGCTACGATGCCGTAGGCACCACGCCGGTTGCGCACCAGCTGGCCATCTCGTTCCATAGCCCGCAGACGACGCCTTAAGGCTTCCTGATCATCTTCGGCGACTTCCAGTTCAGCGATAATGTCTTCCAAGGTGAGTGGCCGACCGGTACCCTCCAGATAGCTGAGAATGTACTCCCGACTGACGATCGGTCGTTCATATTTTTCTTTTTCCCGCTCGAACATAGGATCACGCTCATTAAGCGATGCAGGTTCTTGTGTTTCCGGCATTGACAAATGCTCCTCAATAAATGATTATTCCGCTCACGCCGAGGTGGCGGAATTGGTAGACGCGCTAGGTTCAGGTCCTAGTGAGCGAAAGCTTGTGCTGGTTCGAATCCAGTCCCCGGTACCACATCTTCTAGAGTATCCCAGTAGCCCAAAAGGGCTACTGAATCATACCAAAACAAAGCCTTATTCGAGGTTTCATGACGATCATGAAACCTCGGTTTATTTCTTTGCAATCCAGGTTTCACCACAGCACTGCCCCGCCTGTGGGCTAGGCCCTCCCCAGCAAAACCTTTGTCAATCTGCTCAAACGTTACTACCTTCAATCCGATGTTCCTTCCAGACGCAGCGCGGCGGTCGGAAACCAACCGCATCCCGCATATCTTGCGGGATGAACCTTTGTGCCGGCTTGGCGAGATATCAACGCCCACTGCCATATTCGGCGCACAAAAACCCTTTTCTAGTGAAAAAGATGGGGCGCTATCTCATGCTGACTTAGGAACAAAGGCTACACACCAGCCATTGGGGCTGATGTTACCCGCCACCACCTTACAACTATGTGGAGCAATAAACTGCGCACAGACTGAACAGTGGTCCTTGCCTTTAGGTGTATCCTGATATTGCACCGCTGCCTTAGGCATGCTTCCGGCATCTGCCACACCGACGCCCATCATCGTCGTGGTAGCCACCGATCCGACGACAACCGCAATATTTCTCAGCGCATCGCGACGGGTAATCATCTTGTCCTTTTCACTCATAGCCTTCTCCTTAGGATGTCAACCAAGCTTGGCATTGTACCGCTTCTCATCGCTATAGCCAGCGATGAAATCCGCAGAGACTTGGTCGGCCCGATTCGCCGGTCAGAGGATCTCGGTACGTAAAATAGTGTCATCCCGATCCGGTCCCGTGGAGATAATCGCCAAGGGCCGCTCGGCGCGCTCGGCGATGGCCTCCAGATAGGAACGAGCCGCCTGGGGAAGATCGGCCCAGTGGCGTACGCCTGCCGTAGACTCTGACCAGCCCGGGAAGCTTTCGTAGATTGGTTCACAGGCCGCCAATGCCTCCGCCCCACCGGGCAGTTCCTCCTGAACCACCCCGTTTACCCGGTAACCGACAGCAACGCGAATCTCCGCGAGGCCATCCAGTACATCCAGCTTAGTGATGCACAGGCCCGTCACCCCATTCACCCGGCAGGCGGCCCGCAAAGCCACCGCATCGAACCAACCGCAACGCCGCGCCCGTCCGGTGGTCGCACCCACCTCCGCACCACGCTCAGCGAGGAAAACCCCCGTCTCATCAAAGAGCTCCGTAGGGAATGGTCCAGCCCCGACACGCGTGGTGTAAGCCTTGGTAATACCCAATACATAGCCCAGATCCGCTGGTCCTACCCCGCTCCCGGCGGAAGCGCCACCCGCCACCGTATTGGAGGACGTCACAAAGGGGTACGTGCCATGATCCACATCCAACAGGGTACCTTGGGCGCCCTCGAAAAGAATCCTCGCCCCTTCCGCCTGCAAACGCGCCAACCGCACAGAAACATCTACCACCATGGGTGCCAGGCGCTCCGCAAGCTCCAGATACTGCTCCAGAATGGCATGGAAGTTTTCCGGTTCCCGCTTGAAATAATGTTGGAGCACAAAGTTATGGTAATCCAGCGCCTCGCCAAGCTTGGCGGCAAAACGCTCACGATGAAACAAGTCGGCAACACGCAAAGCGCGCCGCGCTACCTTATCCTCATAAGCAGGCCCGATGCCCCGACCGGTGGTGCCGATTTTTGCCGCACCCATCGCCTGTTCTCGCGCCCGGTCGAGACTCTTGTGGTAGGGCAGAATCAGTGGGCAGGCGTCGGAAATGAACAAGCGCTCCTGGGCATCAGGTACCACTGGCCGCAACTCATCCAGCTCGGAAAACAGAGCCAGCGGATCCAGCACCACACCGTTACCAATAAAGCAGGACACGTCAGCACGAAGAATACCCGAGGGAATCAGATGCAGGATCGTTTTTCGCGCGCCGATCACCAAGGTATGACCAGCATTATGTCCGCCCTGAAAGCGTACCACCGCCTGGCAGCGTTCCGTCAGCCAGTCGACAATTTTACCCTTACCCTCATCGCCCCACTGGGTACCGATGATCACCACATTTTGATTCATAGCCACGAACGACTCCGCAAATGGGTCATTGGAAAATTAAAATTCACAAATCAAGCTGCCGTATCTTCCAGCCCGCCTGCTCTCTGATCAGAACAGCATCAAAACCCCGTGCCCGCAATGTCTGCTGGTCAGGTATTTCCTGACTTACCAAGTCCTGTAAAACAGCATAACCAGCCCGACGATGTTCCTGTATCGACTGCCACAAAAGCTCATCGGTACCAGCCGGAGCCCAAATCTGCCGCGCTCTCTCCGTTGCCGGGAAGTCACGCAGCAGCGGTTTGAGGTCTAAACTGAAGCCCGTCGCCGCCCGTCGTCGGCCAAAAGCGGCACCAATGTCATCATAGCGACCACCACTGGCCAGCGCCTCACCACGCTGCGGACCAAACAGCGAAAACAGCAAGCCGGTATGATACCGATGCCCATGGATCTCCGAGAGATCACATTGAATCGCAAGGTCAGGATAACGCACACGCAAGGCTCCCCAGACAAAATGCAGAGCATCCAAGGCCGCGCAAACAGCCGGGTGATGCCCGAGACGCTGGCGGGCCTGCTCCAATACGTCGAATTCACCGTGTAAGCGCGACAGAACATCAAAATCTGCGCTGAGCTCCGTACCGCAATGGTGCTCCCGCAGCCATGCCCGCACATCCGGCCAAGCCTTGCGTTCGACATGCTGCAGCAAGTCCGCACGTAGCGCACCTTCCAGACCCGCCGCGTCCGCCAGCGCCTGGGAAATACCCACATGCCCGATATCCAGCAACAAATTCGGTACTGCACAGTGGATGAGGCTCTCCACCATCAGAGAAAGGACCTCCAGATCTCCCTCCGGACCATCCACCCCGAAAAGCTCGGCCCCTATCTGAAACGGGGCACGGCTCCCACCGAGCAAATCGGGCCTGGCGCGCAGCACTGTGCCAGCATAAGCCAGACGTCGAAGCTCCTTCGCGGAGGAGGTCTGGGCGTCTATACGGGCCATCTGCGGCGTCATATCCGAACGCAGGCCCACCAGCCGACCACTGTCCTGATCCAACAGTTTCCAGGTCTGCAAGTCGAGATCTGCGGCACTTCCAGTCAGCAAACTCTCCAGATGCTCCACCAGGGGTGGGATAACCTGGTGATAGCCCCACTGTGCGTAGAGATCAAGCAAAGCCCGGCGACAGTACTCCAGCGCCTCCGTACGTGCAGGGAGGACGTCTTCAAAACCACTCGGCAACAACCAGGTTGGGGGAGATTCAGGACGCGTCATTTGCCTGCCGGCTCCAGCGAATGGCGAAAATATTTAAAAAATGGCGAATCCGGGCTAAGCACAAGAATATCCTTGTCCCCCAGGCTGTGACGATATGTTTCCAGGCTGCGATAAAAAGAGAAGAATGCCGGATCTTTGCCATATGCCGCACCGTAGATAGAAGCCGCCTCAGCATCCCCCTGCCCCTTTAACTCTTCCTGTTGCCGATAGGCATCCGCCATAATCTGGGTTTTTTCCTTGTCCGCGCTGGCGCGAATTTCGGCGGCATCCGCGGCTCCCCGCGAGCGATAAGCATTGGCCTCCTGCGTACGTTCAGCCTCCATCCGTTTGTAGACGGCCTGCAGCACCGCCGGGGGCAAACCCACCTGCATAATGCGCACATCGACCAGATGCACGCCAAGGGATCGAAGGCGCCGATTGGCCGCCACCAGCACCGGCTCCGTTATCTTCTTCTGGTTACCCTGTATCACCGACGCCAAGGTCATTGTACCGATCTCGCCCCGCAAAGAAGAGCGCACAATGTCACCAATCTGGCTTTGTGCGCTCGCATCGTTATGCAGGCGGGTATAAAAAGCCAGTGGATTGACTACTTGCCATTCGGCAAAAAAACTGATGAGCACCGGCTTTTTTTCGGCCGTCAAAAATGATTCCGGCTGCGTACTGTAGCTTGCTAAACGATTATCGATGAACTCCACATTTTGCACCAGCGGCCATTTCATATGGAGCCCAGAAGCTTCCGTCACCCGTACCACTTTACCAAACTGCAATACTACCGCGGTCTGGGTCATGCGCACCGAATAAAAGCTCGCGGAGGCCAGTAACAACAAGGCGAGCACCACAACAATCAAACTCCAGGCCCAGTTCTTCATGATCTGGCTCCCGAGATCGGAATTCGCAAAGGCGCCGGGCTGCTCGTTAGTGCTACCGGCGAGGGGATGGACACAACTGGCGCCGTGACTGCTGCAGAGTTCGTCGGACTCTTGACCGCCATGGGGGCCTTGACGGGCATGTGGAGATAAATCACGGGCTGCCCCTTGCTCTCAATAATCACTTTCTGGGTATGACTCAGAATATCCTGCATGGTGTGTAAGTACATCCGTTCACTCACCACCTTTGGATTTTTCTGATAGGCCTGGAGGATGTCCGTGAAACGTGCGCTATCCCCCTTGGCACGATCCACTACCCGCTGCTTATAGCCCTCGGCATTCGTCACCATGGCGTTAGCATCTCCTTGAGCATCGGGAATCACCGAACTCGCATAAGCTTGCGCCTCGTTACGCACCCGCTCCATATCCTCACGTGCGGTCGTCACCTCCGTAAACGCTGGCTGGACCGCCTTGGGGGGGGCCACCTGCAGTAGTTGAACAGAGTTGACGGTAACCCCCGCATGGTAGCGATCCAGCAGATTTTGGGTGATCTGCTGGGCCTGCTGTTCAATCGCGCCTCTAGCGGATGTCAGCAAATCGTCAATCTTGCTACGCCCCACCAACTCACGCATGGCGGACTCCGCACCATACGAAATCAATTGATCCGGATTCGTGGTGGCAAACAGATAATGACTGACATTGGTAATTCGATACTGCACGGCAAAACGGACATCGACCACGCTTCCATCCGCAGTCAGCATCATGCCGGGGTTCAGTGAATCAGCGGCACCACCATAGCCCAGAATCAGACGATGGCTTTGCGCTACTTTAGGCAGATACACACGCTCAAAAGGGAATGGGAGCCGATAGTGTAAACCGGGCTGGCTGATGCCAACCTCTTTGCCAAAACGTAGCACCACCCCCTCTTCATCGGGTCCCACGACGTAAATACCCGAGGCAACCCAGAACAGAATCAGTATCGCAACTGCCAGAAAAGGTAGCAATTGCAGCCACTTGCGATCCATCTTCGAACCGCCGCCACGGCCACCACCAGAACCAAAAATACCACCCAGTTTTTTCAACTCTTGGGTGATTTTCTGGATGTCAAAAACCGGCTTTTGCGCATTGGGACGTCGTCCCCATGGGTTATTATCGTTCTTGTTTCCGTTTCCGCCCGGATCACTCCACGGCATACCACTCTCCTTCCTCAGCCATCGGCCGGTATTGTAGGGGGCGCATCCATCGCCTGACAACCGCTACTGTGCATTTGCGCACGCATGCGCCGCCAAGTGAGGTCATCAATATCAAAAATCAGATGTGCCATGCCCTGATCATCAAAGCTTTCCTCAACAATACTGGCCACGCGGTGTAAGCGGGCACGCAAGGCACCCTCTTCAGGCGTCAACGTCAGTTCTGCACGTAGCATGGATCGCCCTACACGCTGCGTCATCGCCCGCAGCAACTCGGGTATACCGGCACCAGAGCGGGCGCTGACACGCACCGCCATCAGGTTGCCAGAGCCTTCATATACATTTCCTGGTGCATCTCCTGTCAAATCCACCTTGTTGAGCGCCAACAGACGAGGGATCTCATCTGCGCCGATTTCTGTCAAAACCGCATCCACCGCGGCAATTTGAGCATCACGGTCGGGAGCGCTCCCGTCTACCACATGGAGAAGTAACTGCGCTTGGTTCACCTCTTCCAAAGTCGCACGAAAAGCGGCGATCAAATCCGTCGGCAAATCACGCAAAAAACCGACGGTATCGGCCAGAAGAATGGCTTCGTGCCCCGCAATTTGCAAACGCCGTATGGCGGGATCGAGGGTCGCAAACAGGCGATCAGCGGCGTAACTGGAACTTTCCGTGAGGGCATTGAAGAGGGAGGACTTACCGGCATTCGTATAGCCGACCAAAGCGACCGTTGGTAGTGGTGCCCGCTGACGCGCCCGCCGCTGAGTTGCCCGATGCGCAGCCACCTTGACCAGACGTTCGCGCAGGGAGCGAATACGCTCGCCGATGAGACGACGATCCGTTTCCAATTGTGTCTCACCCGGACCTCTCAATCCGATGCCGCCGCGCTGGCGTTCCAGATGGGTCCAACCGCGGATGAGGCGTGTCCGCAAGCGTGTCAACTGCGCCAATTCCACTTGCAATTTGCCTTCGTGAGTATGCGCTCGTCGCGCGAAAATATCGAGGATGAGACCCACCCGGTCGACGACCCGGCACTGGAGGGCGCGCTCCAGATTGCGCTCCTGCACAGGACTCAGGACCCGATCGAAGAGCACGAGGTCTACAGACAAATCGGAAACCTGCTCCGCCAGTTCGGCTACCTTGCCACGCCCCAGAAAAGTCGCCGGATCGGGACGATCGCGCTGCACGGAAAGGAATGCCAACACCTCCGCGCCGCTGTCTGTGGCCAAATGTGAAAACTCTGCCCCATCGTCGGGATCAGTCTCACCCTGTAATATCACATGGACGAGCAAAATCCGCTCCTGAGGCGCGGCTACAGCAACTGCGGTATTCGCCAGAATCAGGCCTCTTCTTCCGTACTGCTCTCGCCTTCACCTTCTGGCAAGGGCAAACGCACATCGCGACCGGGAACCACCGTAGAAATGGCGTGTTTGTAAATCATCTGACTCACATTGTTGCGCAGCAATACAACGAACTGGTCAAAGGACTCCACAAAGCCTTGCAGCTTGATACCATTCACCAGATAGATGGCGACAGGAACGTGCTCTTTACGCAACAGGTTGAGAAAAGGGTCCTGAAGAACTTGTCCTTTTTGTTGTCCGGCCATTTTTTATCTCCTTGAACTATAGCTTCATGGCGCTTCTAGGGTAGTGAAAAAGCCTGTGGGACTCCTTGCACTGCAGGGCAATTAGACTAACTCAAAAACAAAGCAAATGCCATGCTTGTGCAGCCGCGATACAGTACATCTGCCCAGGGCGAAGCGGCAATCAGCTTTTGTCATGAATTGACCTGTCGCACGCTTCCCATTACGTTAGATGCAAAATCAGACAGCCCCAGGCACCCCTAGTTGTCAGTGGACGACCCGGTGGTCATCGCCCCTGATGTGGCACCCAATAAGGAGACGGAACCGTGGAAAAAACGACCATCAATGACAAGGCGCTCCGCGCCCGCGTCAAACTGCTCGGCAATTTGCTGGGCGAAGTCCTGCGCGAGCAAGCCGGAGCCCGGGTATTCAACGCCGTAGAACAGCTTCGCCAGGGATACATCCGTTT
>Ga0315298_1001344_pt1 | contig 45605 bp, 36 predicted proteins | sample WHS_1_MG_FD_203077 | JGI IMG/M metagenome (GOLD analysis project Ga0315298, IMG submission 203077) | Extremophilic microbial mat communities from Washburn Hot Springs, YNP, Wyoming, USA - WHS_1_MG | ecosystem: Environmental > Aquatic > Thermal springs > Hot (42-90C) | place: USA: Wyoming...
ACGAACGCCGTCCGTTTTTCCCAAGCATGGGTGTAGCAAGATGGTCGCGCAAATGTATGACGAGAAAACCCGGGCGGTCACAGACCGCCGCTACAGCACTACGGGTGAGCGTAGCCGCGCTCGTAAGAGCGCGGAAAACAAGATTCAAGCTGGTAGGCTGGGCCAGTGCGAGCGGCTCCGGCGCGCAGTGGACTGCGCGCCCTACCAACGCTCTGCGTATCGGCGGTGTACCTCAGCCACGGTAAAACCGAGGTGCAAGGCAACACGTGCCTCGGGTGCAATTCGGTTGTCAGTGTTAGCCAGACGAGCTGACTGCAAGTCTGGACAATCCGTTTGGGCAGTGAACGATGGTCTGCCGTCCCAATCGGGACTTTGGAATGATTTTTGCGGGACAGCCCTACAGCGAGTGCCTCAATGGTTTCTCCCATCCAGTGGCACCCGACACAGCAGACTTGGAAGTCTGCCGTACGAAAAACGTGCTAATTATCTGGGGTAAAATTGCGTGGGATATAACCTGCGTGTGGTCTCAGGGAACGGATTCGAGCTGGCAGATCAAGCCGACACTTTCATTGCTTTGCCGCTGTACCGCACAGTCTTGGTAATGCGGCCGTGATCGGAGATAAACACAAGTTTGTACTCGCGTGACTCGACCATGCCATCGAATCTGCCTTGGCGCTCGCCAATGAGCAGCTCGCCTCGTTTGTCGTCCCAAGTCAACCGAATGAGCGCATAGGCGCCCCGTTCGTACTCATAGCCGTCACCTGCATCCTCATAAATGGTGAACTCGCCATCTGCACCCTGGTAGATCCGAATTTCGTAGGGTGCATCGCGGATTTCATCTATGTACTGCATCACGGGCCACATCGGAATGATTGAACCCGCTCGAACGAATACCGGGATGATTTCCAAAGGTGCGTCGGCCTCGATGGTTTGCCCACCAGCAAAAGATTTTTCAGTCCAAAAATCGTACCACAAGTTGCCTTTTGGAAGGTAAACCTGGCGCGTCTTTGGCACGTCTTGGAGTGGTTCTGAATTCCGCCGGTAGTACATCGGATGCGTCACTGGGCAGACCATGAAAGCCGGCCCAAACATATATTGATCGGTCAGATTGTAGGTGGCGGGATCCGCCGGGAAATCCAACGCCAACGGACGCATAATCGTGTAGCCGTTCAAGGTCACTTGCGCGGCCAAAGAGTAGATGTTCGGAATGAGCCGGTATCTGAGTCGGATGAATTTGGCGATGGTGTCGTAGAAAGGAGTGCCTGGCTCGCCAAATCGCCAGATTTCCCGTGGCGCGTCTGTGCCATGACTCCTGAAAATTGGTAGGAACGTCGCGTATTGCAACCAGCGCGTATAAAGTTCGTGGTAACCGAGATCTGTACAGCCCGTGTCTTTAGGGTCAGGTTCAGTGAGGTCGGGGGCGGTCAACCCACGACAACCCGCGTCGTAGTCGCCACGCCAGAACCACAGGGTCGGATCGTATCGAATGAAAAAGCCACCAATGTCGAGCGTCCAGTAAGGCTCGCCCGTGACACAAAAGTTAAGACCTTCGGGGATCGACCGGCGCAGAGTTTCCCAGGTGGCACAAATGTCGCCTGACCATGTGATAGTGGCGTAGCGGTGTTGGCCTGCGTAAGAGGAGCGCGTCAAATTGATGACGCGTTTTCGGTCTGTGACGCTGCGCTGGCCTTCGTATATGCCTTGGGAATGGAAAAGTGAGTAGAGGTTGATCATGCCCGGGTCAATGTATCGTTTGGCATACTCTGTGTTGATTAACAGCCGGACATGCACCTCAGGTTTGACTGCGCCAGACCAGTCAGCCTCGAACGGTTCCGTGCAATCGCACCACCAAGCGTCTATCCCATGCACAAACAAGCTCCGCTTAGCTTGTTCCCAATAACATCGCCGGGCTTCTTCGTTGAACGCGTTGTAGGTTGACTGATCGCCTAGCATCAGGCCACGTTCGAGTAGCGCGCGCCGGTCAGGACAATCCCCGGTCATCTTAGGCCAGATGGAAATCATCAGCTTTGCACCCAGCCTGTGCAGCTCATCGATAAAGGCTTTCGGATCAGGGAACCGCACTGGGTCGAACGATTTCTGGCCCCAACCACCGTCAGCCGGCCAATATTTCCAGTCGAGCACAATCACATCCAGCGGCACTTGCCGGCGCCGATATTCGCGGACGACTTCAATCATTTCTCGAGCGTTCACATAACGTTCTTTTGATTGGATATACCCGAAGGCCCATTTGGGTAACATATGCGGGCTGCCGGTCAGGAAGTGGTACCCGCGCGTGACTTCATCAAAGGTTTCACCGCGAATGAAATAGTAATCCAGTTCATCAACTACATCGGCCCAGATATACGATCCATGTGCGTCGTCGTGAAAAGTCATGAGGCATCCACAGTCAATCAACACTCCGTACCCTTTGGTCGAAACAAAGTACGGTACAACGGCTTTCAGATTGTGCTGGTACAGCTCACGCGATTTGCCGCGTAGGTTGCCGTACCCCTCTTCATGCGAGCCAAATCCGAACAACGCCTCATCGGCACTGAAAACAAACTCGAGCTTAGCCTCAAACGCCACCCGGTCCAATACACGTTGACCTTCAGCGCCACGAACACGGACGCCGTCTATACTTTGACTCACCGATACATCGGTTTCACTGGGGTAAACGTATTTGTAAACTTCTTTCCGGGTGAGCCATTTGCCACCTCGCTCAGGCTCGCGCACCAGTAAATTACCACTCGCATCGCAGTAACTAATCGCGCCTGTGTGTTTACTGACAAGCAGTTTGAGCGCGTTTGTGGCTATGACGAACTCGGTGTTGGTTTCCTGAAGCCGGTAGCCAGCAAACACTGCGTTAGCGACGACAACAGGGCTTGGTGTTGTCTTGAACGGTTTGCCTTCCGTAAAGGTGATTCGCACAATGTTTTCGGTAATAAATCTGATGCGTAGCTTTTTGCCGTTCTTAGCCAGGATTACTTCGCCATTATTGACCTGGAGGTTGAACATAGCTGTGTTAACTGACTTGCTCGATTCACATGCTTAATACCATGCTTTTAGGAGTCACAGCCAAAAGCCGTTGGATGTCTTAAATGCTATGCACATTGGTTGTCCGGGCGCGGCGCTGTTCAAGCTCAGCACGGATTTGTGGTTCGAGCTGCTCGAATTTTTTGTAAAACAGCACCGGGATTGCGCTTAGGGCGATAAAGATTGCGGGCAACCATACCACACTGGATTCAATTGCCCAAAGCGCGTCTGGCGATTGTTCCCGATCAGCCACAAAGCCTGCTGCGCCAAGGATCCACATTGGTAATGCGCCACCGATACCCGCACCCGCTTTTAAGCAGAAGGCTGCGCCAATTGCTGCTAGCAGCCCCGCGGCTCGGACGCCGGTTTTCCATTCGCCATAGTCCACCGCATTAGGTAGCAAAGAAAATGGCATAGCCATTGCCGCACCACTGGCCAAAAAACCAACTAACCACCCAACCATGAACAAAACCAGTGAATGATTATTTATCACCGCAAGCCAAAGAATTATTTGACCAAGCAGCATGCCTATCAGGCCGGCCAACCACACATTGCGTTTGGACGTTAGAGTGCATAACCACGGTAAAAGTACCGCAACGCCAAGCGATCCAAAGTCCAGTGCATTAGCTATGCTCGTCAATTCCGGTTTATGGACGGAATATTTGAAGTAGTGAGGGACAACTGTGATCCGGGCGATAAACCCAATCCAGAACATCAGGCTGCTGCAAAAGATGATTAGCCATGGCCAGTTGCCTTTCAGCGCTTTAAAGGCAGTAAAAAATGGTTGTGCCTTTGTTTCGACAGGCACGACCTCTTTCAGGTTCCGGTACGCAATCCAGAAAAGCATCGCCGAGACAAGTGCATAAATTGGCACTGCTAGCATAAACCCACGTCGCTCGTCGCCTTGACCGAGCAACCGTACCAATTCAAGTCCCGTCAGGTTTACAATCAGTACCCCAAGCTTCGATCCGAACATGCGGAACGTGGTTAACGTAACGCGTTCATGAGGATCGGCCGTTAGCGTGGAAAGGATCGAGGTTACCGGCGTGTTGATGCCCGTGTAGAGCACATTGCAACCAATGTATGTAATTGCCGCGTAGGCTACTTTGGCAGGCAAACTAAGCTCAGGCATCAGGAACGTTAACGCTCCGAATGTGGCAAACGGTATCGAAAGCCATAGAAACCAGGGCCGGTACTTGCCTAAACGACTGCGGGTTTTGTCGAAAATAAGTCCCCAGAGCGGGGTGTCAAAGGCGTCCACCCACCGCGCAAGCAGCAGGATAGTACCAACTGTTGCAGCGGGGATTTTGCATACGTCGCTGTAAAAGTACGCTGCATACCACATTATCCAGCAGAATACCAACTGGCCGGCAACGTCGGTCGCAGCGTAACTAAATCGTGTGACATACGAAGTTTTCATCGCAGGCGAACTCAATAGTACGGTTCGATCATTCGCGCTACTTGTTCCGCTTCGCGCTCGTCCTTGAACTGGATAAGCATGTAAACGCCATGTGGACCAATGGCATCCAAAAGAGGCACGACCTCGTGTAACTCTACATTCACAACTTGGACGGATTTGCCGGCAGCCAGGATCCGACGGTACAAATCGTACCACCGCTTGTTCCCGCCAGTTTCGATCCCGGCTTGCGGGGTCCATTCAATTGCATCCAGCGGCGCGATCTCAAGTAATGCATCCAGGTGCACCATCGCCTCGGTGCCGTCCAGGTGGTACAGGGAATAGTCAAGCCAGTCGCATTGGGCGGTCAGGGCCGGCACCACAAATTGCTTAAACATCTTGGGTGAAAACATTGCGGAGGCGTCGCATTGCACCTTGGCAACTTTGCCAGGGCCCCAAAGATAGAACGCGCCGAAAGCCGAGCTGCCGTCTTCGAGCTTTATGATATTGTGGATTCGCTTGTAGGCTTCAAACCATACTTGATTAATCTCCCAAATTTTTTGCTCGACCCATGCCGGACGCTCGATCATGTCGAGCAACACCTGTTGCGTCCCGCGCAGCGAGCACAGCACATCCACGTTTTCCACAAGGTCGGGGCAGCCGACGATGTATTTGCCACGGGATAATTCAACGCAACGTCGTAGGCCCTGTTCAGTCACGCGCCACCACGGATTTTCCTCGTCAAACCGAAGCGGCGGCAATTTCTCTGGTTCGGGCTCGGTCTCGAAGCATGCGTGAAACCACACAGTGTCCTCGGCAAACTCGGGGCGTGCGCCTAAAAACAATGCTAGTGAACCCGGCCCGATATCAGTGGTTGCCATGGGAAGGATATCCAGAGGGAAGACAGACCGTGAGAGCCGGTAATGGTTTTCCGCCGCGCGAAACTCAGGATCACAATAACGTCTTTCTAGAGTGTCAGGCTGCGGTGGTTTGGGGACCACTTCATGAACTGGTCGGTCGAGCTCGATTGCGCCCCACATACCGACCAGCAGACCTTTCCGGTTCCACCAATCAACGAACCGCTTGCGTGTCTCATCCCAGTTACCTTTCCACATACAAATCGGTCGCGCGAGCTTAGCAATGTCCAAATTCCTGATAAAGCAAAAGCTGCACCTCTGTACCCCCAGACACAATTTGGCATCGGCACCATCCGATAAGAATACCGTTGCTCGCACCGCATCATACATTCAGAAACAGCCCCCACCAGTCTGGCCTGACCTGCCCGTGAACGTAGCCGCGCCCGTAATGGTACGGACCATTGGATTTAACCGAAAGACTCGGTCTGCAAGATCAATGGCGGCAGCGCAGGGGCTGTGCCTTATGTTATTCTGCCTTCTCGAGAATAGAAATGTACCAGAACCATCGTAGCCGCACCCGTAAGGGTGCGGAAAAACAAGCCCAAACCTAAATAACCGGGTTTTTCATGACCAGACCCGGCGCGCATCCCGTCCCGCATTTTACGCGGGAGGGGACGCGCCCTGCCTGCTCATTGCGTAGCCGCGCTCGTAAGAGCGCGGACGGCGGGATTATAGCCCGAGAATGCTGGGTTTGCACAACCCACACCGGCGCGCAGTGGACTGCGCGCCCTACCTTACTCTCTGCGCCTCTGCTGTGAAGGATTGGAGGAGAAGTTTTTGGAGCGCGGTGCTCCAGCACCGCTTTCGGTTCGATTGATTGACGACTCCCGCGTCGTCCAAAGTTTGGCATAGCCCGAGCGCACACAGCAGCCGGTTTGGATAAAAGCCTTACCCTCGAACACGCGGCGCCTTACTGCGCCCCTGGGGGTCGCGCGCGCCGTAGCCGCGCCCGTTAGGGCGCGGACAGCAGGATTCTAGCCCAGGAGGCCGAGTCTGCATGACCAACTCCGGCGCGCAGTGGACTGCGCGCCCTACCGACTCTCTACGCCTTTGGGCAGATTGGAGTGCGGCCATCTTGGCCGCAGTTAACGCCGTTGACTAGGACTGGTTTTAGGTCTTTTTGGGGTGTACGAAATTGACGGACCAGGGAAAACGATGATGCAGCAGTGTTAAGCGCAGTGTTGTTTCTGCGGGCGTGGACGCCCGCGCGCCATCCCAATTGGATTGGTAGGGCGGGTAGTCCTCTACCCGCCGGACGTTTTCGGGCATGCCCATGCCGGCGCACCGAATAAGGTAAAACCTGCAGTGTTTTGGCGCCCCCGAGCTTCTTGCCGAAGTACGTTTGGCCTTGGCTGACAAGAAACGGCATTATACAAGTTTCCCGTGCACAGAATCATTAAAATGAACCAGTGCCGACAAACCCAACACCGACCGAACAGACTTGCTAAAGTATGCGGGATCGGTCTCGTAGTCGTAGCCGCCTTACTTGCATTTGGGCACCCGGGCATTTCTGAGGAACCTAAAGGGGTCGAATTTTGGGTTGCACCCGACGGCCACGATTCTAACCCCGGCACATGCGAGCTACCGCTTGCCTCGATTGACATGGCTTTGCGTAAAGCGCGTGAACTGCGCCGACTTACCAACGCGGCGGTGGCCAATGGCGTACACATAATTCTACGAGGTGGGGTTTATCGGCTTACACAGCCGATCTTGATCAGGCCGGAAGATTCGGGCACTGAAGCTGGGCCAACCATAATCGAGGCCGCCCCAGGCGAACGACCCATCCTGAGCGGCGGTGCCGAGGTAACCGGTTGGAAAAAACCGAAAGGCAAAGTCCCAGGACTACCCAAGCCAGCGCAAAGCAACGTGTGGGTTGCCGACGCACCAAGGTTCTGCGGTCGGATGGTTGAGTTTCGACAGTTCTGGGTGAACGATCGAAAAGCGATTTGCGCACGCGAGCCGGACGGTGAAGCCATGGAACGACTGCTGGCCTGGGATCGGCAACGCGAGGAAGCCTGGATTCCCGCCGCGCTAGTTCGATCGCTTCGTTTAACCCCGCAACTGGAAATGATCATTCAGCAGCAATGGGAAATTGCGATCTGTCGGGTGAAGTCGCTGCGCCTTGAGGGTGACAGGGCATGCGTCCGGTTCCAAGACCCGGAAAGCCGGATCCAGTTCGAGCATCCGTGGCCACAGCCGGTGATGACCAGCAATTATTCGTCACCGTTTTTCTTGGCTAATGCGATCGAGTTCCTGGATCAACCGGGTGAATGGTTCCAAGAACTGCCTAGCGGCCGAATTTTCTACTGGCCGCGTCCGGGCGAAGACATGCGACAAGCGCATGTAGTTGCACCCGCGTTTGAGACCCTGGTGCAAGTGATGGGTAGCCTGGACCGACCCGTCTCACACGTGCATTTCAAAGGCATTACCCTTGTACACACGACCTGGCTGCGGCCATCTCATGCGGGGCACGTGCCGTTACAGGCCGGAATGTACATGATTGACGCCTACAAGTTAGTGCCAAAAGGCACGCGTGAGTGGCGTAGTTTGGACAATCAGGCATGGATAGGCCGGCCACCAGGAGCTGTGACTATCCGCTGCGCCCACAATATCCGATTCGAGCAATGCGTGTTCGAACACATGGCGTCTGCTGGGCTCGATATTGACCACGGTGTGCGCGATAGTGTGGTTGAGGCGTGTGTTTTCCGCGACATTGGGGGGAACGGAATTCAACTAGGCAAATTTTCTGATCCAGGCATTGAGGCGCATCTGCCGTACAACCCCGCAGACGACCGCGAGGTTTGTGCCCGGATCCGGATTGCGAACAACCTTGTCACGGATACGGCCAACGAAGATTGGGGTTGTGTTGGGATTTGCGTGGGTTATGCACGTGAGATCACCATCGCACATAACGAGGTCTGCAACACGTCTTACACTGGGATAAGTGTTGGCTGGGGCTGGACGCGCTCGACCAATTGCATGCGCGACAACGTGATCCATGCCAACCACATCAATCACGTTGCCACGCGAATGTGTGACACGGCTGGCATTTACATGCTTTCATGTCAGCCAGGGACTGTCATCAGCGAGAACGCGATCCACGACATTCACATGAGTCCGTACGTGCACGATCCGAATCACTGGTTTTACATTTACTTGGACGAAGGCTCATCGTACATCACGGTACGGGACAATTGGTGTCCCGAGGAAAAATTCTTCAGCAATGCAGTTGGCCCTGGCAACATTTGGGAACGCAACGGCCCCACCGTGCCGGCGTCGATCAAGTCTGCTGCCGGCCCCGAACCCTGGGCCCGCGAGCGAAAGCAGTAGCATGGTTATGGCACCGTTACGCGGAGGCGATAGAATTGCTTAGGTAGCGTGGCGTTCCTGTGAATGAACATGCCCGAAGCGAGATTCGAGCAAAGGTCACTACACAAATTAGTAGAGCCAATGGCTGGCGTGCATTGGACATGGTAGAGCCTGCCTAAAACGGGCGTCCATTGGGGTACCACCTGGTTAGACATGGCTGACACAGCCTCGATGCGTAACACCGATATTGCATTGGTAGGGTTTGTGCCTGCGATGAATTCGGCTTGGTTGGATGCACCGTCACCATCGGGATCAGCCTCGGGGGCGGCGTTATCGCCGGACAAACCGTAAAGCCTCTGTGCCCAATAATGGTAGTCAGAGAGCACGTTAAACATGATGAGTTGTACGTCACAAGGTCCGATGGTTTGTGTGGTCGTGTCAAGTGCGTTGGTACACGGAGCGCCCAGCAGATCACGTTGGTAAAAACTGTGTTGGTTGCGGTTGGAATGATCTCAATTAGATTGAGGTTTTGTGGGACGCGTCCGTCGGCCAGGTTTAGCGTCCAGGCGTAGATGTTGGTTGTTGGATTACTTCTGAGCAAGGCGACTTCGTTTGTTCGCCGGCCGGCCATGGCCCACAGATTGGTTTCGCTTGTGGTGACCTCGATCCGGTTGGGAAAACACCTCCAGTGTATTGCAAAGCTTGACTGCGAGCGCCACCACTTTGTGCTGCGCATCTGCGCAAAGAATCCCCTGGTAAAAAGGCGCTCTGATCTCAAGGTCTGGCCCGCGGTAGATGGTGGCCAAAGCGATGTTTTCCTGTTGCATAGCGATCCAGGCGGCCGTGTTAATGGCTGCGCCCGGGTAGCCCCGCATGCTCAGACAGGTCGTCATTGGTGCGGTTATCGGTGTTGTATCCGGTGACGTGCAATTCGGTGTTGGTGAACCCGTGCGAGTCGAGGCATGCCCGGTAAAAACGCGCTCCTTGCACCAAGAGGCGGGGTCCTCTGCATAGACATGCCAAAAGAGGAAATCGAGTGTGACGCCGTTGCTGCGTAGGTAGGCGAAAAACTGTGGGATGTAGTTTGTACTTGTTGGAGAAAGAAATGCTGCGGGTGTTACACGCGGTCCGCCGATCTTCAAGTCCGGGAACTCGGCACGCAAGCGCTGTGCTACGGTGGTGAAGAACGCGAAGAAATTTGTTCGGCTGCTGAGCCCTTGCTTCTAGAAATTGGCATTGTCCGGTTCGTTCGAGATTTCAACATAGCGCAAGGTGTTTGTGCCCCACAAATCGGCGTTGGTGTAACGCCGGATGACATGCACGGCTGTTTCAATCCAGGTAGTTTGGTTGGTGGGCGCGTACGGGCCGTTGGTTGAGTACAAACTGCCGAGCCGGGAATATGGCAGAAAACCATTCGTCAGTATGGCCTGCCAGACAGCGTTGCTGGCTCTGAAATCGTATGGGTCGGCCTTGATGAGCGACCGCGCCGGACCCGATTGCACCGTTGACATGGCACGCGCTAAATTAGTGATCGCTTTTCTGTACCGTTCGCAGAGATCCCTTTCGACCTGGTGCACGAACACATTGCGGGTCCAGCCGTGTTCGATCGTCTGGTGCGCATAGCAAAGCCGCTGAGCGTGTCTTTGACTTTCTTCAGAAGCACCACATTGCGGAACTAGGTAATTTGGTGCGGCAGCGTGCTGCACAATTTATTCATCGGGCCAGGCTTCGCCAAAAAGCCCGCATCTATTTGAGGTTGAACGGCGAAAAGCCATTCATTTCAGTAAATTCACGCCGCGGGTACAGCGCCCAGAAGCTGAATCACCTTTGCGCCCCAGCTTTCCTGTTAGTGCATCCGGAGAATCGCTTTACCAATGTGCCGGTAGTGAAAGCACCGGCTCTTGATTGACCGAGAAGGCTGCACGAACCTGTACCCAGCGAGTGCACGCGTGGAGGTTTTCCAGTGGTTCTGCATAGCCAGCGGGCAATTGTGCGATGGGCTACTAACCCGCAGTTGCGTTGCCATACCAGTTTGGTTTGATGATGTAAAACCAGTGGCTGGCACAAAACCGCCAAGGCCTGTAAGTGCCGAGGTAGTGGATAATATGCAGAACCTGGCCGAAGTTGGCTTTGTTCACCAACGGAATGCCGATCTTCCGGCGCTTATCTTTTCGCAAGTACTCTCCACCACAGTTCTTCATGGTGAAAGACAGAGCGCCACGGATGCAATCGGATCGGACGACTGCTTCATCCCTCTTCAAAGAAGTCATAGTCAACCTTTTTGACTTCGTACCTTGTGACGGTGGTGACACCGACGCCGTACTCGAACATCAACTCTGCGAGCCGCTGGCCATCAATGAGTATGATCTTGGTATCGAGCCGGTCGGCGTACTCGATTGCCTCTTTTGTAAAGGTCGAAGTGGTGATGAACACGCCTTTCCGAGCGCGTTGACCTTGGAGTGCCCCGGCGAATTTTTGCACCTCGGGTCTGCCAACTGGTCCATCCCAACGTTTGGCTTGGAGATAGATGACATCCAACCCAAGCCGGTCCTCCTTGATGATGCCGTTAATGCCCCCGTCACCGCTCCGACCGATCGCCTGTGCAGCTTCTTGGAACGAACCGCCATAGCCCATCTTGACAAGCAGTTTCACGACGAGTTGTTCGAAAAACTCAGGCGAGGCGTTCTTTAACCTGCTCGAGCAAGTTAGCCAGCACGCTTCCCTTTAGGTTTTCGTAGGCCTTTGCCAAAATCTCTTCCGGCGTTTTTTCCTCTGCTTCTGTGGGCGTCTTGTCACCTGGTTCCGCACAATGCCTCAAGGCTCGAAAAGCTCGGAATTCCTTAAACTGCTTCAAGAAGTTTACGTCAATGCGTTGTGGTTTTTGGTTGAGCACTTCTTTGCCCCGCTCGGTTATTCGCATCAGGCCTCGACGTGGCGCTTCCAACAGCCCAGCTTTCTTCAAGTATGTCCTCGCCCAACCAACACGGTTGTGGAAGACGGGTTGCTGCCCACTCGGGAGGAGTGCTTTGCGCTCGGCTTCGGTCAATTTGAATTTGTCCTCAAGTATGTGAATCAGCTCGCGTAAGCTGTGTTCCTTGCCATCTTGAAGCAGTTCAAGCAGAGGCAACATGAGCGACTGGTAATCGGGAATAGGCATGCGTCATTCCTCCGTGATTACGAGATCTTGGCGGTTCGCCAGACAAAAGACACAGTGCACTTCGAAAGTGTCTGCGATCGAGTTCAGCGAAATCGGCTCCGGCACAACGTGCTTGTACTCGACGGGGTACACGGAAAAAGTTGCGACTGGTTTCTCCCGCGGCTCGGTCGGCCCGACCGGCACGGCATACGCGGCAAGCGGCGCGACTATTAATGAACCCTTTCTCACGTTGTCGCCGACATGCCCCAGCCGGCTGGCTCCAGCGTAGGAACGTCGCAATGATTGCTTGATTAGCTGGCACGACGCGACCGGCATCGGTACAAGCATTTGCTTGCGCAATGTCACTTGCAAGCGTTAAGGAACGGTGGCTTAAGCGCGTTGCGCAAGAAGTACGTTGGTTTTTCGGAGTGTTGTATTGGGGGTTAAGCCGCCCATCCGCGACTTGGACGGGTTTGCGCACATTGTTCTGCGGAAGTGTTGTACCGCGGGATCATCCGCCGCTGCTGCGGTGCGGGTGCGTCGGGTTTCTTGCGGCCTTTTGTGGCGGCGTCGCAAAGCCAGTTGTGTGCCGCTTGAGACGTTCTAAGCGAGTGACTTCCTGGTCGGAAAGCTGACTGAACTTCAACTCGCGAAGCATAAACGACCTGAACCGGATCGGTGCAATTGCCTGCGGTCGTCTCAACGTTTGGGCCATTGGAAGAATCAGATTTGTTTCGGGTTTCAATCTTCGGCTCTCGGGGTTTTCAGTCGCTCAGCAACCACGTGGCTGCGCAGAAGCAGATGAACAACGTGATCCATCAGGCACCCCAAGATGCCCAGACCAGCAGCGATGCCCGGGTCGGGCTACTGCCCATGCATAACCACGAAAGACCCCCCGAAAAATTCGCTGCGGTACTATTCCTTCACCGCCCGATAAAACTTAATTGTAGCGTTGCTGGCTGTCGTGTCCAACACACGCACGCGTCCGCTGGCGTTGGTCAGTGTCAACCACGGCTTCCATGTTACGAGGTTTTTTGAGACCTCAATCCGATAGTTGCCCGGGAGTTTGATCTCAAGCCACGCCTCGAAGCCTTCCGGGGTAAACCTGATCGGTGGTGTCCAGACCGGCGCCAAATCCGGTATCACACGAAACACTTGCAGGCCGCTTTCACCGTCAGCCACCAGTGCGTAGTCGTCCAATGTCGCTATGCCAAGTGCGGTGCCGCTGGTGTCACGCCCGCCTACACGCTTCGGTTCATTCGGGTTACTGATGTCTAACACCTGCAGCCCGCCGTTGCCATCGGCTACACAAAGATAGTTGCTCCAGATTGCGCTTACCCCGAATGCATTTCCGCCGGTATCGTACCCGCCCACGCGGACCGGGTTGGCCGGGTTGCTGATGTCGATGACTTGCAAGCCAGCCGTGCCATCGGCCACGTAGGCGTGGTTGCTACGCACCGTCACACCGTAAGCAAAGCCGGCTGTATCGTACCCGCCGACACGCACCGGGTTCCTTGGGTAACTGATGTCAATCACCTGCAACCCTGCCGGGCCATCGGCAATGTAGGCGTAGTTGCCGGAGACTGCTACGCCCATTGCTTGGCCGGCGGTGTCGTATCTGCCCGCCAACTCCGGATGCGCAGGGTCGCGAATGTCAATTACCTGCAAACCAGCCGTGTCATCCGCCACGTAAGCGCACTCGCCGGACACAGCCACGTCGCGTGCATAACCGTCGGTGTCGCACCCGCCCAAGCGCGTTGGATTGCCAGGATCGTAGATGTCAATGATCTGCAGCCCATCTGGCCCGTCGGCGATGTATGCATAGCGGTCTGAAACTGCCACGCCCCACGCTTCGCCGCTGGTGTCGAATCCGCCGACCCGGACCGGGTTGGGCGAATTTGTCCGGCCAAGACCGCCGAACAGATCAATCATATGCAAACCTGCCCGCCCATCAGCCAGGTAAACGAAGTTACCTGACACAGCCACATCGCGCGCAGTGGCATCGGTTTCGAACACACCTAAGCGCGATGGGCCGGGTGCTGGAGAAATGTGGAACACTTGCATACCATCATTGTAGACGGCCAAAAACACGTAGCTGCCGCAGAGAGCCAGGCTCTCCGGTTGGTTGGTGGTTGCGTACCCACCTGCGTGCACCAAATTAGTCGGATTAGTGATGTCTAATACTTGCAAGCCGGCATACGGACGTGCCAGGTACAGGTAGTTGCCGGCCGCAGCGAGGTTTCTCACGGCTGTGACGTTGATACCACCCGCATATACTACATTCGTGGGATTGCTGATGTCCAACACGTGTAAACCCGTGTACCAACCCCCAACATAGGCGTAATTGCTTACGACGGTCACACACCAAATTTGCCCACCAGTGACATAGCCGCCAATGCGAATGAGGTTTGTAGGATTGCTGATGTCAATGATCTGCAACCCGGCATCATTATCTGCCACATAAGCATAGTTGCCCCTGACTGTTACGCTCCTAGCGCTGCCTTCCGTATCATACCTTCCGATCCACACCGGGTTCGACGGGTCGCTCACATCAACCACTTCAAGCCCACCTTGTTGGGAAGCCACGTAAACGTGGTTGCCGGAGATAGCGACGCCAGATGCAATGCCAAGTAGCGCACAACCGCCCACGCACACCGGGTTTGCCGGGTCACTGATCTCGAACACATCTAAGCCACTAAATAGTTGCAATTCGATAAGATCCACCCATACCGCATACGCATAGTTACCTGAAACCGCAACATCCGACAAATTGTGAATGTCAAAGCCTTGGCCTACGGGTACAACATTGGTCGGATCAATAACATTAAAAACCACCAACACCCCACCGGATACCAGATATGCATAATTACCTGAAATTGCGATGCCCCTGGCCCACCTGTCTGTGTCATAACCACCCACATGTACGATCTGCACTTGGGTTGGGGCACTGACAATCTGTAAGCCGCCGCTGTAGTCTGCAACAAACACATTCGTGCCCGACATTGCAACACCGTATGCCCAGTCTTCAGTATCACAACCACCCGAGTACATCGGACTTGCCGGATTACTGATCTTGACCACCCCCAGACCGGCATCGCCGTCGGCTATGTATGCGTAAGGATACGACACTGCAATTGCCTGGGCATAACCAGGGGTATCGCAACTGCCGACACGGACCGGGTTAGCCGGGTTGCTGATGTCAATGATCTGCAAGCCAGCTACACCGTCGGCAACATAGGCATAGTTGCCCGACACCGCCACGCCTTCGGCCCAGTCGTCTGTGTCGCAGCCACCCACGCGTATCGGGCTGGCCGGATTGCTGATATCAATCACTTGCAACCCCGCGTCACGATCCGCCACATAAACGTAGTTGCCTGACACTGCCACAGCAATTGCTTCGCCACTGGTATCGCAGCTTCCGACACGGACCGGGTTGGTCGGGTTACTGATGTTGATGATCTGCAGACCAGCCGTGCCATCGGCAACATAGGCGTAGGCGCCCGACACCGCTACGCCATAAGCGCGGTCCAAAGTGTTCCAGCCCCCAACGCGCACCGGCGCAGCCGGGTTGCTGATGTCAATGACCTGCAACCCGGCCGAGCCGTCGGCTACATAGGCGTAATTGCTCAAGACAGCTATGCCCCAGGCTTCCCCGGCGGTATCACACCCGCCGAGGCGCACCGGGTTAGCCGGGTCGCTGATGTCAATCACCTGCAAACCTGCCTCAGAACAGGCCAGGTAGGCGTAATTGCTCGAAACTGCAACTGCAGTTGCCGGCCCGCGCATGTAGCCTGGCCATTGGCCGACCCACACTGGATCAGCCGCACGACCGGCCAGTGCAATCAGGAGCGGCAGTGTGCAGACAATCGCTTTCAGATCGAGCCGATTTGATGAGACATTCACGCGCATAACACCTCCATTGACTGACACTACTTTTTGTTTGCGGTTGTGCGAGCAGGCCAGTTCACCGCAATTGCCCGCACCAACCGCGTTCACTCGATAACTGCCCGATAAAATTTCTTTGCTATTGCATTTGCTGACGGATCAAGCACGCGCACCGTGCCGGTCGCATTGGTCAGCGTGACCCAAGATTGCCAAGCAGCCAAGTTGGTTGAAGTTTCGATCCGATAATTTGCCTGGATTTTCAACTGTAACCACGCCTCGAACCCGTTGGTGGTCAGGGTCATGGGAGGGACCCAAACCGGTCGTAACGCGGTTAAATCCTGCGTGACACGGAAAATCTGTAAACCCCATTCGCCATCGGCTACGTAAGCGTAGTCGCCTGACAGGGCCACAGCGTGGGCGGTTCCAGGAGTATCGCGTCCAGCTACACGCACGGGATTGGTCGGGTTGCTGATGTCGGTGACCTGCAACCCGCTTGAGCCGTCGGCAACGTAAGCGTAATTGCCCGAGAGCGCTACGTCATAAGCCCAGCCGTCGGTGTCATAGCCGCCCACACGGACCGGGTTGGTGGGGTTTGCGATGTCAATCACCGCCAACCCGGCATTGCCATCGGCTACGTAGGCGTAATGACCGGCTACAGCTACGCTTTGTGCACTACCTGTGGTATCGCAATTCCCGACCCACACCACATTTGTCGGGTTGCTGATGTCAAGCACCTGCAGGCCGGGATCGTAATCTGCCACGTAAGCATAGTTGCCCGACACAGCAACGCCTTGCGCTGCGCCGCTGGTGTCGTATCCTCCTACACGTACCGGGTTGGTTGGGTTGCTGATGTTAATGACCTGCAATCCGGCCAGGTAATCTGCCACAAAAGCATAATTACCCGATACCGCGACGCCGTAAGTATCGCCGTCGGTGTCGTATCCACCCACGAACACCGGGCTGGCCGGGTTCCTGATGTCAACCACCTGCAGACCTGCGCCTGTGTCAGCCACAAATGCATAGTTACCTGTCACTGCCACACCCTGGGCAAGGCCTGGGGTGTCATAACTGCCAACGTACACCGGGTTAGTCGGATTACTGACGTCAATCACATACAGACCAACACCCCAATCTGCCAAATACGCGTGGTTACCAAAGACTGCTACGTCGTAGGCGTTACCGTCGGTGTTGCAATGACCTACACGCTCTGGGTTGGTTGGACTGCTGACATTGATCACCTGCAAGCCTGCATTTTTATCGGCCACGTACGCATGATTGCCAAACACAACCACACCAACAGCCTGATGATCTGTGTTGCAGCCGCCTACACGGACTGGGTTGGTCGGATTGCCGATGTCAATCACCTGCAGACCTGCCGATTGGTCTGCCACGAATGCGTAGTTGCCCGACACAGAAACGCCCTGGGCATACCCGGTTGTATCATAGCCGCCCACGCGCACCGGCGCAGCCGGGTTGCTGATGTCAATGATCTGCAACCCGGCCAGGTAATCCGCCACATAAGCGTAGTTACCGGAAACTGCAACGCCAAAAGCCGTGCCGACGGTGTCGTATCCACCCACACGCACCGGGTTGGCTGGGTTGCTAATGTTGATTATCTGTAAGCCAGCAGAACCGTCCGCCACATACGCATAGTTACCCGATACCGCCACGCCGCGCGCGGCTCCACTGGTATCGTACCGGCCCACTCGGACCGGTGCGGCTGGGTTGGTAATGCTGATCACCTGCAGACCCGCATCGTAATCGGCCACGTAAGCGTAGTTCCCGGACACCGCAACAGCATGGGCGTATCCACTGGTGTCGTAACCGCCCACTCGAATCGGCGCAGCCGGGTTGGTGATACAGATCACCTGCAGACCGGCGTCGTAATCGGCCACGTAAGCGTAATTGCCAGAGACTGCTACACCCAAGGCTGTGCCAGGGGTATCGCACCCGGCGATCCCGACCGGGTTGGTTGGGTTGCTGATGTTAATGACCTGCAACCCAGCGCCGTAGCACGCTACGTAGGCACAGTTACTCCTTACAACAACTGCCTGGGCCGGTCCGCGCATGTACCCCGGCCATTGGCCAATCAAGATTGGGTCTGCGGCTCGACATGCAAGGCATAACATGCACAGTGCAAAGTACGCAGACAATATGCCGACGTCGTGCCGCAACAAGATGGTTCTGCCTCCGAAACTCACCCTGTTCTTGCCGGGATGGAATTTCGGCTGCCCTGGAGGGTCAACAAGGTCCGTTTCCATTGGCTTGAAATCCTTTCGGCGAAAAAATTGCACCTCAATCAAAGGGTTGTCAAGCTGGCACGCTGACATGCTACTCCTTGTACCGCTACGCGCCGTCAGCTTCGCGAATGCAGAACAAAACGCCGTGTTGGTGCGATGCAATTACTACAAAACCGATCCGAGCTTTTTGAGTTGGCTAATACAGGATCAAACCATTGCACTGGAAAAACATGGCATTGGCTTACCGACAATGCAGAAGGTCGTTCGACACACGCGTTCGGGTAACTTTTGCTGTCGAAGGCTAAATATTTCCCGTCTGTCGGGAAATCGTAAGCGACTTGCTTTTCGCGTTGGGGGATTAAAAGCACGCGGTCGGCACCGGCAAGGTGGTTTGCCTGAGCACAAGTTCTTATCCGTGCGCGCTCGATATTGGCAGAGCCGGCAATGGCAATTCTTGTAGGCGCTGATGAACCGCCCGCATATTTTCTCGCCTGGTTGGGCCGATTGTATTTGCCAATGAGCAGGTTGCGTGTGAGAATTTGTTGGCTGTAAAGCGGTGGCACGCTACACATCGCGTGCACCACCGCGAAACAAAAACATGCACCAGCAAAAACCAAACCATGGAAACGCATTTTGCAAACATTGAACAGGAACAGGCCGGCAGCAGCCTCGCACGTGAACGTGTGTTAGAAGACCTCAAGACTCTTGTCCGGGATTCGGAAGCCCTGCTCAAGGCCACCGCAGGCGACGTGAGTGAAAAGGCCAAAGAAGCACGCGCGCGCTTGTCTGCCGCGCTGGACCGTGCCCGGGCAACCTGCACCGAGTTGCAGGAAGAAGCGTTCACACACGCGCGTGAAGCCGCCAAAAAAGCCGACAAAGTGATTCGCGAACATCCCTACGAGTCAATTGGTGTGGCATTCGGGCTTGGGCTGTTGATTGGTGTGTTGGTGGCGCGCAAGGGACGGGCATGAGCAAGGACAACCAAAAACCGGCCGGTTGGTTCGACGGGCTGCGCCGGGCGGGCGATGCCCTGCTCGGCCTTGCACAGACGCGGTTCGAGCTGTTCACCGTCGAGTTGCAGGAAGAAAAACTGCGTGCAATCAAACTCTTGATCTGGCTTGGCGCAGCCCTGGCGCTGGGGATAGCCGGGCTGCTGCTTGTTTTAGGTGCACTGGCCGTGTTCATCTGGCAGTTGGCCGGTTACGCCGGTCTGATCGTGCTTGCGTTGGTTGTCCTTGCCTGTGCGGCAGCGATTATTTGGTGCATTCACCGGCAGGTGCGCAAAGGCCCGTTACCTTTCAACCAAACTGTGGCTGAATTTAAGAAGGACCGCGAATGGCTGCACAAAAAAGACTGAACGATTTGGCCGAGCGCAAACGGCTGCTTGTACTCGAAGCAGACCTGCACCGCGCTTTGCTCAGGGCCGAAGCCGCCCGGGCACGAACACGGCTGGCCTGGCTGAATCTTGGAGGCGGCGAACGCCGGCTCAGCCCGTGGATACTTGTGGGTAGCGCACTGGCTGGACTGTTCGCCGCACGCTACAGACGCACGTTACTGAAATGGTTACCCACTGCACTGGCCGCGTTGCGCTGGTTCAACCACGGAAAACTGGATTAAAACGCACCACTGTTCTGCACGCATTGTCGTACCCACAACCTAGGCTGGAACCCGTCCCATGACAAAAGTGAATCAGAAGGTTCATCCTGCGCCTACCCCCTGGCATGCACTGCGGGCTGAAGAAGCGTTGCGGCAACTGGAAACAGACTTGCAACATGGCCTCGCAACCGATGAGGTCAAACGGCGTCAGGCAAAGTTTGGCCTGAACCAGATGACCGCGCGGCGCGGCACGCCCGCCTGGGTCAAGTTCCTACAGCAGTTTAATCAGGCGCTGGTGTATATCCTGTTGGTTGCCACCGTCGTTTCTGCAGCACTTGGCGAGTGGGTGGATGCGGCGGTGATCTTCGGTGTGGTGTTTGTCAATGCCGTTGTCGGATTCATCCAGGAATCCAAGGCCGAAAAGGCCATCGAGGCACTGGCCAAGATGGTCCGCACCGAGGCCACCGTGCGCCGGGACGGGCGCAAACAACGCGTGCCGTCGGCGGAGCTTGTGCCGGGTGATATTGTGCTGTTGCAATCCGGTGACAGCGTGCCAGCCGACCTGCGGTTGGTCGAGGTACGCAATCTGCAGGTCGAAGAAGCCGCCCTGACTGGTGAGTCAGTGCCGGTCGAGAAGAAAACGGATGCACTGCCTGCAGACACGGTGTTAGGCGACCGGAAAAATCTGGCTTTTGCCGGTACACTGGTCACTTACGGCCAGGCTGAGGGGGTTGTAGTCGCCACTGGCGACAGTACCGAGATGGGCCGCATTGCAACGATGATTTCAGAGGCGGTGGACATTTCGACCCCGTTGACCCGCAAGATCGCCCAGTTCAGCCGCCTGTTGCTGTACGTGATCCTGGCCCTTGCAACAGTGACATTTGCCATTGGTGTGATACGCGGTGAACCGGCAGCGGACATGTTCATGGCTGCAGTTGCACTGGCCGTTGGCGCAATTCCAGAGGGGTTACCAGCAGCCGTCACAATCACGCTGGCTATCGGGGTTGCGCGCATGGCAAAACGCCATGCCATCATCCGCAAGATGCCAGCAGTCGAGACGCTCGGCAGTACCACGGTGATTTGCTCAGACAAGACAGGCACGCTCACCGAAAACCAGATGACAGTGAGCCGGATTTGGGCTGGTGGCCAGACGTTTGAAGTCACAGGCGGCGGGTATGAACCGAACGGTGAAATCCGTTCGGATGGCCAGAAAGTTGACCCGGGCAAGAACACTGCCCTGGAAGAGACTTTGCTAGCAGGGCTGCTGAGCAACGATTCGCAACTTGTCCGCAAAGATGGGCGGTTGCAGGTCGAAGGCGACCCGACCGAAGCGGCGCTGATTGTGGCGGCACAAAAGGCCGGTTTTGAAAAGCAAGCTGCTGAGGAGCGGCTGCCGCGGATTGACGTGATCCCGTTCGAGTCGGAGCACATGTACATGGCCACATTGCACCGGGCCGGTGATGGACAAGTGATCTACGTCAAAGGCTCGGTTGAACGCCTGCTCGAACGCTGTGACAATGCCCTCGACGCACTCGGCAATGAGGTTCCACTCGATGCCGCCGCCGTCCAGCGTGTGGTCGAGGAACTGGCAAGTCAGGGCCTGCGCGTGTTGGCCTTCGCCCGCCGGCGCGTCCGGCCTGACCACGCCAAGCTGACCCACGACGACGTACGTGGTGGCATGACGTTGCTGGGTTTGCAGGGCATGATTGATCCGCCGCGCGCCGAGGCCATTCGCGCAGTGGCAAACTGCCAGAGCGCAGGTATCGAAGTAAAAATGATCACCGGCGATCACAAGGGCACCGCTGTTGCAATTGCGCGGCAACTGGGTCTGCGCGGTGGTAACGGCAGCAACGGCGAAGTGATCGCACTGACCGGACGCGACCTGGACGAGATCCCCGATGAGCAGTTCCCGGACGCAGCCGAGCGTGCGGCTGTGTTTGCCCGGGTTGCGCCTGAACAGAAACTGCGTCTGGTCCAGGCGCTGCAAAAACGTGGGCATATCGTAGCCATGACAGGTGACGGTGTGAACGATGCCCCCGCACTTAAGCAGGCCGACATCGGCGTGGCCATGGGCATCACAGGCACAGACGTTGCCAAGGGCGCAGCCGACATGATCCTGACTGACGACAACTTCGCCTCGATTGAGGCTGCTGTCGAAGAAGGCCGGCACGTATTCGACAACCTGACCAAGTTTATCGCCTGGACACTGCCGACCAACGGCGGCGAGGGTTTGATCATTTTGGCTGCTGTATTATTGGGTACCGCATTGCCGATCCTGCCCGTGCAACTGCTCTGGGTAAACATGAGCACGGCCCTATTGCTGGGCCTGATGCTCGTGTTCGAGCCGAAAGAGAAAGACCTGATGGCTAGGCCACCCCGTGATCCGAAACAACCGATCCTGACACCGGGCTTAATCTTGCGGATTGCGGTGGTGTCGTTGCTGATGACACTGGGTGGTTTTGCGTTGTTCGAGTACGAGGAACGACTTGGCACGTCGACCGCCGAGTCCCGGACTATCGTGGTGAATGTGATTGTCATGGTCGAGGTGTTTTACCTGTTGAACTGCAGGTCGCTGACCCGGTCATTTTTCTCGCTGGGGGTGTTCAGCAACCCGTGGGTGCTTGCCGGTGTAACGGCGATGCTCGCTGCGCAACTGCTCTTCACATACGCGCCGTTCATGAATAAGCTCTTCCACAGCGCGCCCATTCGGCTTACCGCATGGCTCGAGATAATCGGCGTAGGCGCAGTTGTCTTTGTAGCTGTGGAAATCAAGAAGTGGCTGGACGGGCGCCGACGCAAAGCGCAGCAAGCATAACCGGCTGGGGCCGGTTCGAAAGCCACGGGTCGCATTGGATGCAATTACGGCGTCATGCTGGAAATTACGCTTTACTTTTGGCCGTCTAAAATAAAGTCCGGATGCATGATTGACAGATCTTTCTGAAGAGAGCGCGTGTTAGCCGCTTGGAAACAAGCGTCGATCGTATGGCTGACCCCGGGCCGAGGCGCGTGGGCAAAACGGTTCTGGCGCAAAGCCTGCCTGACACAGAGTTTCTAAATTGCGATCTACCCAGTGTGGCCGAACGGTTGCGCGATCCGGAACGCTTCTACGGTTCACTTAAGAAAAAGTACGTCGTGTTCGACGAAGTGCATCAACTGCCCGATCCGAGCCGCTTATTGAAGATCGGAGCGGACGCGTTTCCCAAGCTGAAAATCCTCGCCACCGGCTCTTCGACTTTAGCGGCTACAACCAAGTTCAGGGACAGCCTCACAGGCCGCAAACGCGTGGTTGAACTGGTGCCGGTGCTCTACGAGGAATTGACGGCCTTCGGCGTCGTTGATCTGCGGGACCGGTTGTTGCGGGGAGGTTTGCCGCCCGCGCTACTTGCCGAAAAGCACAATCCTGAGTTTTACAGCGAGTGGCTGGATTCATACTACGCGCGAGATGTGCAGGAGCTTTTTCGGCTGGAAAAACGCGCCGCGTTTTTGCGTTTGCTGGAACTGTTGTTCCGGCAAAGCGGCGGGCTGCTGGACGTAACCCGGCTCGCCGCCGAAAGCCAGGTCAGCCGCCCCACCGTCGCCAACTGGCTTGAGGTGTACCAAACGACACACGTTGTCCGTCTGCTCCGTCCCTTTTCCGGTGGGGGCAAACGCGAAATCTTGGGTCAACCGAAGGTGTTCGGATTTGACACCGGCCTGGTCTGCCACGCCCGCGGCTGGGATCACTTGCGAACTGATGACTGCGGCGTTTTATGGGAGCATTTGGTGTTGGAGACGCTCGTAGCCGCCGGCTTGCCACGCATTCATTTCTGGCGCGACAAACAGCATCGCGAGGTGGACTTCGTGGTGCCGCGCGGACGGGATGCTGTGGATGCCACCGAATGCAAGTGGAACGCCGATGCATTCGAGCTGCGCGGGCTGGCGGCATTCCGCGCCATCTATCCAAAGGGCAACAACTACGTCGTCTGCCCGTTGTCGGGTCCGGCTTACGAGCAGGTGCGCAACGGACACAAAATCACTTTCCTATCACCAAGTGAACTACGCCGGATATTCGGTTAAGACCAACGTAAACACCATGACCCGAACCTGCAGCCCGATTTCTTACAAGTTCGACCTTTCACATGGTTTTCCGGACCCCCTTGCGCAGCGCAAACCCACGGCGGCCTTCCCAGCTCATAAGCGCCTTGACCGTGGCGCATGCGGGTCAAAACCCCATCACGTTGCTACTGAGGCAAAAGCAGCTTGACGTGCGAAGTCACAACAACGCAGGTTGATTTGCGCACTCGAAGCGTTCGCAAACAAAAGCAAAACAAATGAACCAAACCAACCATACACCGGCTCATTGTGGTCCGAAGAATGGTGTTTGTCTCACGGTGAATCAAGACACCGCGCTTGGCGCAGGCACCAGTGCTACACGGCTGAACCCAGTGCATTTGTCAACTGCCGCTGTTCTGCTTGTTGCTCTTGTGGCCATGCCCGCCTGCAAATTGGTGACGCAGGAGCAACCCCAGCCACGCCGTCCGGTCCGGTTTGCCGTCATTTCGGACCCGCACCTGCACGATGCGCATCTGGGAAACTCGGGGGCGGCATTCGAGAAATATGTTGCTGAAGACCCGAAACTGCTCCGGGAAAGCGAGGCCATACTTGAGGCTGCGCTCAAAAGTGTGGCCGCAGAACGCGTCCAGTTTGTGCTCATTTCAGGCGACCTCACCAAGGACGGCGAGCTTGTTAACCACAGGCGCATGGTACGGCATCTGACGCGGTTGGAACGGGCAGGTATCCAAGTGTTTGTTGTGCCCGGCAATCACGATATCAACAATCCCGAAGCGGTGATGTATCTGGGTGACACAAACCGACCTGTGCAAAGTGTTACCCCACAACAATTCGCGGCACTTTACAGCCGGTTCGGGTACGGTCAGGCCATTGACCGTGACCCGCACTCGTTGAGTTACGTTGCCGAGCCTGTGGCTGGGCTTTGGTTGCTTGCGATTGACTCGTGCAAGTACGACGCAAGCAGGCAGGTCAGGTCGAATGTGATTAGCGGTCGCATACGGCCAGAGACAATCACGTGGATCAAAGCCAAACTGCAACAGGCACAGGCAGGGGGTAAACTTGTGATTGCCTTCATGCATCACGGGCTGAACCAGCATTTCATCGGCCAGAACGAGCAGTTTGGACAGTACTTGGTTGACGATTGGCAAGGTGTAAGCACGCAACTTGCCCGGGCCGGGTTAAAGGTCATTTTCACCGGTCATTATCACTCGCAAGATGCCGCATATCTTGTGAACGAAACGCTCGAGCCGGTGTCTGCGCTATGCGACGTCGAAACCGCGTCACTGGTTCAATACCCATGCGCATTCCGGATCGTTACACTCGATACCAACAACGTGTTGCGGATCGAAAGTAGGCGCGTGACACAAATCAATGCCGACACAGGCGGTGTACCGTTTCAGCAGTATGCCGAACATTTCCTGCGTACACGACTGCCGGCGTTGGTCGCACGCCAACTTGTAGCCAGGTTCAATCTGCCCCAAGACGACGCTGCCAAAGCTGCTCCGGTTATAGCCGAGGCGTTGATTGCAAACTATGCCGGTGACGAGACACCGCCACCCGAAACTCGAGCCCTGATAGATGAATGGGTAAACGGCCCCGAGCCGCGCCGCACACTTGGCCTGATGTTACGCGGTATTTGGACCGACCTGCCTCCAACTGATAATGATTGCAGACTGCCATTAAACACGAACTATTGAGGGTTTCAGATTAGGTTGACAGACGGTACGCGCTTTTTCCTGGGAGAAAATGTGTGTTTTAGCGTCAGCGCATTCAGAAAAACATTATTAGGTCGGATAGCCATATTGGTCTGTGCCGTAAATGCGGGATGCTAAGAGCCAGGAGAAGGAAACGGCAGATACCGGTCCGGGTTTCTTTTCGCTAGATCGTTTCTGTGGGTGTTTTCATTTCCAGATTGCCGTTGATACAAAATTATTTTTACTCCCGCTCAAACCTCACCGCGTGTTGCTGGCGAGCGGACATGGCATCTCGCTGGAGAAATTCCTGATACAGCCGCCGGAGTATTGTCTGCAGTGATACTGTGCAAAGCCAAACTCAGTCCCTTTGGGTACGAATTATTCGTCTGAACATTCCCCTTTGGCTGCCGCGACACCGCGCTTACCGCCGGCCCACTGGCTCGATGGCACTGAATTGGGCATCGGGCTTGCCCCGTAAGATACCCGGCCAGTGCGGGCCCTGAAGGCATAGAAACTTTATCTCACGGGGTTATTCAGCGATTGGGCGCATGAAATTGCCACGAGGGTCATGCTGATGTTTCTCGCCACGATGGGTGTGGCGGCAGCGTGGCTGAGGATTATCGAGGGAGTTTCCGACGGCTTGTCCAATTTCGCCAAGATGGCCAACGCGTATTACACTGACAAGCTGCATCGCCGCAAACCCATCGCCATAGCCAGGTATCTCGTCACCGCCTTGGGAGCTGCATCGCTCGGGCTCGCATCTGCGGCATGGCATGTGTTGGTCTCACGCGTGGCAACGTGGCTGGGTCGGGGCGTGCGCACGCCGGTGCGCAAGGCGTTGCTGGCAGCGGCGCTCACGCCCGAAACCTACGGGCGCAGTTTCGGCTTCAAGCGGATGACTCGTCCTCCGCAGTAGCACTGCTATGGAGGGGAGATGGACACGCTGGGTGCAATCGTCGGGTAGGTTGATGTCCAGCAACGCAAAATCGAAGTCAAGGTCCAAGAGCAATTGCCGTGCTGCAGCGAGCGATTCTGCGCCGGTCGCGTCCGCACCGAGCGCCTCGATATGCGCGGCGATACGCCGGCGCAGCATTGCCTCGTCTTCGATCACAAGCACGCTCAAACCGGCCAGCGAAGTTACAGTGTCGTTATGCACGCCGGATAAACTTGCAAATTCAATGTGAACAGGAAAGTCCGCTGTTTGTGGGGCGGCAGGTTAACACGGGCCGCGCCGCTGTTGTTCCCAAGCAACGCATCGCGGCACGGGTTTGTCGCGTGTTTGCAGCGTGAACTGGTAAAACGGCGCGTCAAACTTGTTCAGCCCGGTAAAGGCAAAACCAGGACCGGCACCGGCGCATTTCGCAACACCAGCTCGGTTGTCTCGCCGAACAATGGCATACTGAACCTGTGCCGACCGGGCGCACCCAACACAATCAGGTCCTGCTTTGTCTCTGCGGCGAACCTGACGATCTGCTCCGCAGCGTGTCCACGCTTGATTCGCGGCTGCACCGCGCACTGCAATGCAACAGCCTGCGGTACCCACGAGCAAACCGTACGCCTTGCCTCAGGAACGGTCTGCGACACGTCAGGTTCGATGATGTACAGCACAGTGAGCGTTGCCTCGAAACGCTGTGCGAGTGCCCCCGCAACTGCAAGGCTCGATTGCGCTGTTGACGCTTCATTGACCGGGCACATGATGTTCTTCAAAACCGGGACGGCTTCCGGGTTATGTACGTCAACGAAATCGTGTTCCTTGTGCCGCACAACAAACACAGGTGCGGAACTGTTGCGCACAACAGCCTCGGTTACCGAGCCAAGCAAAAACCGTTGCACAGCCGAGCGCCCGTGTGTGCCCATTACAACAAGGTCGTGTTTACCGGTCTCGATGGTTTCGAGTATGCCGACCGCCGCCGGCCGCTCGATTACCACGTATCGGACCTTGAGTTTGTCCCCAGACGCGCCCAGCACGCGACGCACATGGTTTGTCAGATGCTTTTGCGCATCGGCTTTGGCAGCCTTCAATTGCCGTTTCAACTGACCGGTTTGCGTCCGTGTGAAATATGGCGGCAGATCAAAATGCATCACATGCAGTACCGTCAGCTCGGCTCCGAAAATACGCGCGCCTGCAGCGGCATATTTCAGTGCCAATGTTGACAATTCGCTGAAGTCAACCGGACAGAGAATGCGTTGTGGATTGAATTGAGTTTGCGTTTTCATTGGATTGCTTGGTTAAGTTGTTGGTTCGCGTCGCTTATATGGGGCGTTACACTGTCCCGGCTGTACATGAGGTAATACAACAACGGCACGGCAACAGGCGCCATAATCATCGAGACCAACCCACCCGCCATCAGTGAAATTGCCAGGCCTTGAAAGATTGGGTCGAACAGGATCACCGCTGCGCCAACAACCACCGCCATTGCGGTCAACATTATCGGTCTGAACCGTATCAGACCCGATTCAATCACAGCCTCGGCCAGCGGTCTGCCTTGGGCAAGGCGCATCTCGATAAAGTCAACTAGGATGATCGAGTTACGCACGACGATGCCTGCACCGGCCATAAACCCGATCATGGATGTGGCTGTAAAAAATGCGCCAAGCAGTCCGTGCGCAGGCAGGATGCCGATCAGCGAGAACGGTATCACTGTCATTACGATAAATGGCGTAATAAACGAGCGGAACCAGCCGACCATCAGGATATAGATCAGGATTAGCACCGCGCCAAATGCAAGGCCTAGGTCGCGGAACACCTCGATTGTGATCTGCCATTCGCCGTCCCACTTGATAGCTGGGTAAATGTCTGTAAACGGCAATGTAGCGTTGTAGATTTTGATTCGGGAAGGTAAGAGGGCTGCTGGCGTGCCCGGGTTAGTCGCCCCTGAAAAGCCGGGCAAGAACTGCCTGGCGTCGAGTTTTTTGATTTGTTGGTTCATCTTTAGGATGGCGTACACCGGGCTTTCTATTATGCCGGCGACATCGCCGATTACATACGTAACGGGGAGCAGGTTTTTGTGATAGATGCTTCTGTCGATAGTCGCTTGCTCGACTCGGACGATTTCGCGTAGTGGGATTAATGGCAGCAGACCGCCAGGCGACACCATTCCGCCCATACCTTGAACGCGCAGCGATAGTATGTCGTCAACCGAGGTCCGTTTCTCCAGTGGGAGTTGTAGGATGATGTTGACGTCTTCTTTTTCGTCGGGTTTGTGAATGATGTCAATAGGTAATCCCCCAACGGCCATGCGCAGTGTGGCAGCGATTGCCTCGGTGCTAACCCCGTGCAAGGCAGCTTTTTCACGGTCAATCACAAATCGCACTTTTGGCTGGGGCGACTCGATGTACCAGTCAACGTCAACGACACCCTCGGTGTTCCTGAAGATTTCGATCATCTTTTGTGCGAGAGCCAGCCGGCTTTCCTCAGTCGGCCCATAGATTTCAGCGACGAGCGTTTGCAGCACCGGTGGGCCGGGTGGCACTTCTGCAACTGCAACGCGCGCGCCGTATTTTTCAGCTATTGCAGCAACCCTGGGCCGCACGCGCTTGGCGATGTCATGGCTTTGTGCCTTGCGTTCGTGCTTGGGCAAAAGGTTGATCTGCAGGTCTGCCACGTTTGCGCCGCGTCGCATGAAGTAATGACGGACCAGGCCGTTGAAGTTGAATGGCGCAGCAACACCAACGTAGATTTGGTAATCGGTTACCTCGGGTTCGTCCCGGACAGCGGCGGCGATCTCACGTGCTACACGCGCGGTTTTCTCAAGTGAGCTGCCTTCGGGCATGTTGAGGATGATTTGGAACTCGCTCTTGTTATCGAACGGGAGCATTTTGACTTTGACCCAGCCGATCGCGACTGTTGCAATGGCAGCTATTAGCAGTACAACTAGTGCAGCAAGGAACACGAGAGCTTTGCGGTAGCTAACAATTAATGGGGTCATTAGCCCGCGGTAGAGTCTTGCGAACAGCCCTTCACCTGGCTCAGCGCTATCGTGTGCGGTGCGGGTTGCGTTTTTATGGGTGCGCCATTGTAGGATTCGGACGGTGGCCCATGGTGTGACGATAAACGAAATGAGCAAGGAGAAGAACATTGCTGCGCTGGACCCAATTGGGATGGGCCGCATGTAGGGCCCCATCATCCCACTCACAAATGCCATCGGCAGGACAGCGGCTATCACAGCGAAGGTGGCAAGGATAGTTGGGTTGCCGACTTCGCTGACGGCTTCGACTGCCACATCGAATTTGTTACGGCCGCGATTTTGCGGCAGGCTAAAGTGACGTACGATGTTTTCCACCACGACGATTGCGTCGTCAACTAGGATGCCGATGCTAAAGATCAGCGCAAACAGTGTGATCCGGTTCAGCGTGAACCCATACAGGTAAAATACCAACAGGGTAAGTGCGAGGGTGGTTGGTATAGCAATCGCCACAATGCCAGCTTCGCGCCAGCCGAGTACGAGCAGGATTAGCAACGACACGCTAAACACTGCAATTGCCATGTGGAACAAAAGCTCGTTGGACTTTTCCTGGGCGGTTAATCCGTAGTGACGAGTGATGGTGATTTGGACGTCGGCCGGAATTACGTGGCCTTTGAGTGCCTCAACCTTTCGTAGGACTTTTTTGGCGACGGCAATGGCATTGGCCCCGGGCCGTTTTGCGATTGCAAGTGTGACCGCAGGTTCGTCATCAAACGGATTTGCATTTTGCAGGGCGTTTGTACTGCTGGCGTGTTCTAAAGCAGCCCGCCCGCGGCCAAACAACACGTATTGGCTGGGTTCCTCTGGACCGTCCACCACTTGCGCCACGTCGCGCACGTACACGGGCTTGTTATTGAACACTCCGACGACCACCGCACGCACGTCTTCGGCGTCGCGCAGGAACCCGCCCGTCTCGACTATCACGGCTTGGTTTTGTGTGGTTAACTCGCCGGACCTGTACTGGCGGTTGGCTTGCTGCAGCATTTGGGCGAGCATGCCCGGGCTGAGGTTGTATGCCGCCAGTTTAACTGGGTCGAACAACACGCGCACCTGACGTCGCGCACCGCCTATGATAGTGGTTTCGGCGACTTGTGGCAGTTGCTTGACCACGTCGTCCACCTGGGCTACTAGCCGGCGTAGCGTGTAATGATCGTAACGTGAGCTATGAAATGTGAGTGCCAGGATCGGGACGTCATCAATGCTCTTGGGCTTGATCAACGGGTGTGAAACGCCTGGTGGGATACGATCGAAGTTTGACTGCAGTTTTTGGTTGAGTTTGACCAGGCTTTTTTCGACGTCTTCGCCCACCTTGAATCGGACGATGGTTAGGCACTGGCCCTCACTTGCTGTTGAATAGATGTATTCGACCCCTGGGATTTCCCAAAGGAGTTTTTCCATGGGACGTACTGCCCGTTCTTCAACCTCTTTCGCACTGAACCCTGGCATGGAGACGAGCACATCAATCATTGGTACCCGGATTTGAGGTTCCTCCTCGCGCGGTAGGAGTAGCGTTGCAAATACACCCAGTAAGATGGAGGCCAGGATAATTAGGGGTGTAAGCTTCGAGTCTATGAATGCGTGGGCGATTCGACCGGCGATGCCCTGGCCAGGATTCGGTTTTGTGTGTCCTTGTGCACTCATTTTTGTGAAACGGATGAAATTCTAAAGAACGGTGTTGGGTGGTCGTTACTTTTCGATGGCAAGTGGTTGACTGTCCCGGATCATCGGGGTGCCATCAACAATAACCAGTTCGCCGGGCTCAACCCCAGAAAGGAGTTCGACCTCTGCAGTTGTGCGTTTGCCTACTTTGACCAGGCGCATTTGGGCGTGGCCTTGTGCGGCCACGAAGACAATTTCCATTTGGCCGCGTTGCACCACTGCAGAGGCAGGTACCCACACTGAGGTGGCGTGGCCCACTGGGACTGCTAGGCGGCCGAACATGCCCGATTTGAGTGCCTGGGTTTGCGGCAAGTCGAGCTTCACCAACACGGTGCGTGAGATTGGATCGGCAGCCGGGGCCACCTCAGCCACAACGCCTTCTAAGATAATCCCGAGCGTTGGGAAACTCACTGTCATTGTCATGCCGAGGTGAATGCCTTGGCTGATGGTTTCGGGTACGTCGGCCTCAAATCTAAGTATGGTTGGGTCTTCGACTTCGAGTAGAGGTCGGCCAGGCGCGGCAAAATCCCCCACGTCGGCATACTTGCGCGTGATCACACCGTTGAACGGCGCACTTACGCGCGCGTAGTCGAGCATTGATTCGGCTTCGCGTACGGCTGCTTCGGCGGCTTTGTACCTGGCTTCTATGCCATCGAACTCAGCTTGTGTGACCGCACCTTGTCGGAGCAGGGCGGTGAAACGGTCGTAATCTTTCTTTGCTTGGGCGAGCATAGCGCGGGCCTGATCGAGACGCGCTTCGATTTCACGGACGTCAATCAATGCCAGGAGATCACCAGCATTGACGCGTTGCCCGATTGTAACGGGCATTTGCAAGATACGGCCGGCGACCTTGGCCTCGACGGTTGCGCGTGTTTTTGCGCGTACTGTGCCCATTACCTCTTCAGTTGCAACCCGCGTTCTTGAAATTGCCGGTTGCACTGAGACTTTCACGGGTGGCGAGGGCGATTGCCTGTGTTCAGACTCGGTTGATTTGTGGCATCCTGTTAGCAGGCCCACAGCTAGGGTAACGCCTGCGGCAAGCGCGATTGCTTTTCTGATGCGACTGTTTCGAATCATCTGTTCGGTCTTCATTTTGCGAAGGGGTTTTTGGTTAACTTGCTTCATGGGAGCATGGGTAAGCCGACTGCCTTGCGCAGGGCTGCAATGGCGATTTGGTAGTCGGCCTTGGCTTCAGCGTGCCGCACACGCGCAGCCGTAAGGGCCGTCTCGCTGTCAATCAACTGAGTTGTTAAGGCGAGACCTTGCTCGAATCGTGCACGTGTCAGGGTAGCGCTTTCGGTGGCACTAGCCACGGCTTTTTCGGTAACTCGGAGGCGTTCTTCGGCCTCGCGAAGGTTGAGTTGCGCCTGTTGAAGCTCGAATTCAAAGGCGAGCTTGAGCTTGCGTTCGGTCTCTTGGGCGGTTTCAAGGTTAGCCAAGGCCTCCTGCACTTTGCCCCGTGTCAACTGGCCGTCGAACACGTTCCATTGCATCAACATGCCTGCGGTGTAACTGGTGCCGTCGCCCTCGCTTCGCCAGCCGCGGTCGTGGTCAACGCTTGCGAATACGCCTACTGTGGGTAGGTACCCGCCTTTTGCACGGCGGACTTCTGCTTCGGCTGCCCTGATTTGTGCACGAGCTGCGGCTAGTTCGGGTCGGTTGCTGAGATCCAGTTTATCCGGTGGGCGGAGCTCGGGAACCTGATCCGCCACCTCGATCTCCTGGTTTTCGATACCCATTAGTGTGCGCAATCCTTTCAGGGCAAGTGCGTGTGCGTTTTTTGCTCGGAGTAGGTCTTCTTCGGCTTGGGCGAGGCGGACTTCCAGATCGAGCACATCGGCGCGGAGCCGTGTTCCGTTTTCAAAGTGCCGTTTTGCGACTTCGAGGTTTTGCTGGAACGAATTCACTGCGGCTTCGGCAGCCCGGATGAACTGGCGGGTTTTTTGAATTGTAAAGAATGCGCGTGCCACCTCGAACGACAGGGTGATTCGCACGGCCTGAGCTTGTTCGCGGGTTGCTTGGCCGAATGCCCGGGCGGCCTCACGCGCATTTTTGATTTGACCCCCTGCATAGATTGGCATCGAGACAACACCTTTCAAGTTTAGGTTGTCAATGTCTGGCACATCGTTAAAGTCTATTGGTCCGATTGGTGGTTCACCAAACGCGCGTTGGTTGAGTATCGAGCCGAACACCATCATCGGGTTATCGGTACGTGTGTAAGCGGACTGGAGTTGTAGTTTGGGCCAGGCAGCCGAGTTTGCCTGCCTGAGCATTGCATCGGCAGCCGCAACTCGCCGAGATGCAATATGTGTGTCAGGGCTGTTGGTGAGCGCAAGCTGCTCAGCCCGCTCCAGCGTCCAAGGTTCACCTGCCTGGCTTGCCAATCCAATTGCCCAAATGAAAAACGTCGGTCGTATGCTCATAAGGATGGGGTTACTGTGCATGAATGTTTTCATACGCATGCGGAATCGTTCTTGCGTTTACTACGGCATGATACCCCAATGCCGAGCCTGCGGAAAATCATTTCTGCGGGGCAGAACCCTGTAAACGAGCTTTGGAGCAGATTCAACCCTACAAACGCAGTTAGCAGCAGCCAGTACCGACTGTGCACGTGCGCCAGCACGAGGCTGACTAGGATCATCGTACCTGCAAGTCTGCGAATTATCATTTCCATGGGACCAAGTTTTGCTTTCAGCAATTTGATTTCGCGCATTTCGCCCTGCCAGAGTTGGGCGCCCAGGGCAAATCCACCTCATGAGTAAACACTGCAAATGCATGCGTACTGAACAAGCCTCGGCGACTGGCCGTTATCAGCCCGATGCCAGATGATGTCTCACTTGGACATTTTGTGTCTGCGAACATATGGAGTCGCGTCCAGCAATGTATGAGTCACGATTGCTTTGGAAGTTACAACCCCAACGAACCGATAGCCTGCGAATTGAAGAACCCGCAGCCCGGGCGCGAGATACCTCAGATAGAATGCCTCAGGTGACGCGCGCCAAAAATCGCCCTCAAAACCGTCCTGCCGAAGGACAGCCAATCAGCGGCCTTACATGGTCAAGTGCGACTCGAATGCAGTTGTGTCAAGACACGTGTTTATCGGGCTGATCTGTATCGGTGCTGGGTGCACAACAGTTTCGAGCAGCACCTCCGCACGATGAGTTTTGGTCGCCAAGCGCTTTGGGTGGTTGACGCCTCACCCAGCACGCATAACACGGTCGGTAACTGAACTGCTGCGCAGAGCCAGAATTCGCTTTTGCAGCTTTCCTTTTACGCTGCGATGGTTTTTTAGATGGCATGTTTGTTTGCGGTGTTTTAAGGCAGGGTAACCCGCCCGGTCCGAAGTTTCCAAAGTGAGTACTTTTCAAATGCAACCTTTGCCCAGTGCGCCCATGGGCCGGGTACGAGCACTTGTAACTTGCGTTGGCCGGGTCTGTAAATCCTGTCTGTGAGCATGATGATGCCCTGGTTACCTGCGTCCATCACACACTTTGCGTCCAGCTCAGTTGCAGGTTTGGGCGTGAGCGGTTTACCCTGGATGCTTGCTGCAATGTTCATTGCGGCATACCTAGCCATGACTTCGCTTATGTAGCCGGTTTTAGGCACCGCACACCCGGCTTCACACGGTTCAGGGGGTGCAAAGGCCACAGCAACACCTGCAGCATATACATTCGTGAATTGGGTATGCCGAAAATAATCGTCAACAACAATAAACCCACGCGCATTACCAAGGCCGCTGTTCCGCACCGCCTCGACACCGGTAAATGCAGGTATGATCATTGCGTAATTGAACCGGAGCGATTGACCTGAAAGGTCCGTTGCCGGTCCATTGCGTTTGTTGTGCAGATGCAACTGGCCGCGTTTGAGCATGAGTTTGCCGGGTTCGACGCGCTCGATTACGGCATTCAGTACCCAGTCAATCCTGGTGTGTCGGAAGAACCATTCTGTCATTTGCCTGCCTTTACCTAGGCCACCTATGCCGAAATGCCCCGCAAACGGCTCGCTGGTCACGTACGTGATTGGCACGCGGTCGCGCAACCCGAGCTTGCGCAGCGCATACTCGAGGTTGAATACAAACTCGTATGCGGCACCGTAGCATGAGCTGCCCTGCGCCGCCCCCACAATCACAGGACCTGGATTGGCAAGGAACTTTTCCCATTGTTTACGCGCGTGTTCGGCATGGTCGGCTGTGCACACACTGACCGTGTACCCGCCATGCGGACCCAGGCCGGGCACAGCCTCAAATTCAGGATGCGCGCCCGTAGCGATCAACAGATAGTCGTAGGCAATTCGCCCATGCGGTGTAATTACAGATTGCAGGTGCGGGTCAATGGATTGGACTGTAACCTGTCTAAACTCGATCCCTTTTCGTTCCAACGCAGGCCCGAGCAGGAACGATATCTGGTCAATGCTGCGCCAGCCAAAGGGCACCCAGATCAGGGATGGGATGAACACAAACTTGTCGGTCTTATCCAGCACAATAATACGCGCTGAATCGCCCAAACGTCGTTTCAACTCAAATGCAGCAGTTAACCCTGCAAAACTGCCCCCAATAATCAAAATCGTTTTCGTGTTTGTCATTTTGGATTCGATTTGTTTCGCCACACCGTGGTTTTTTATCTGACATGATCCGCACATGTGTCACTTGCACGCCGAAAGCATGTTCGACGATTGCAACATTGCGTTTTGGCCTGGATAAACCGTGTCAATTCTGCCCGCCAAAAATCCGGCTGTGTTCTTTCATCATGCACTTGTTCATCACGACCTGCAGACCAGCCCGACGCGCGCGTTGGGCTGCGCCGTTGTGCACGATGCCTTCCTGGATCCAGACTGCCTTCGCCCCAATTGCAATTGCGTCTTCGACGATCTCCGGCACAAACTCCGGCTTGCGAAAAATGTCAACAACGTCAACCGGAATTTTCACCTCACGCAGCCTTGCCACAGCAGGTTCACCAAGTACTTCCATCACGTTCGGATTTACAGGCACGATCCGGTAGCCGTTGTGTTGCAGATACTTTGCAACGCGAAAACTCGCCCGGTCAGGCTTGTCCGACAAACCAACAATCGCAATTGTCCGGGCAGCTTGAAGCATGTGCGCGATTTCCGCACCGGACGCATTGACCATCGGTACCTCGCACAAGTTGTCCATGTGTCACTGCGAGCTGTTTGTGTGAGCAACAGCCTGCACAGGTTGTGGCGCCAGTTCATCGAGCCTTGACTTGAGCGCACGCGGGCTGGGTAACCCCACCCACGTATCAAGAATCAAGCCAGATCGGAAAAGGATCAATGTCGGTACACCGGTTATGCCGTAGCGCATTGCCAGCTCAGGCGCATCGTCAACGTTGACTTTGACGATCTTGACCCGGCCGGCAAACTCATCAGCCAGTTGTTCCAACAACGGCGCTAACATCCGACAAGGACCGCACCATGGCGCATAAAAATCCACCAAAACAACCCCGGGCGCCTTAAGCACTTCTTGGTCGAAGTTCGTTTCGTTAAGTTCAATTGTATTTTTCATGGCTACATCACCTTTTTGTTTCTGCCGTGTCAGACCCGCCAAACTGCAAAAGGTTACAAGCCGCCTCATTGCAGCGCTGCGCGGCGAAGGCATTGGCGACCCAGGCCGATTGACACGGTAAGGACTGAATCGGATTGCAAGGCGATGGCTTTGTGACGACCCGCACCAGACAATGTTCAAGCCAGACTTAGGTGTGGGCATTGGCGGTGCACAAACAAGCCGCGGCGCGGCCATACACTCTTGATATTTCAGCCCCGGTGGACGGAGCACGACCTCACAAACTGGGACCTGCCGAGTGGGGTCGGGCAGGATATTCGCACTCGTAATAACGCGTTGCCAGCATACGGCCCGGAGACCAATTGTCTCAGCCCGTTGGCCGGGTAATTACGACGTGTCACGCAGTAGTAAGGGGAAATTTGGATTGTCCGACCGAGTTAAACGAGCGACAATTGGCTCCACATTTGACCTGAAAGATTTAGCCATGATCACAGCTCTAAAAATTGAGCGGTTTAAATCAGTCAAACACATCGAACTGCAATGTCGGCGGATAAACGTTTTCATCGGTGAGCCGAACACAGGGAAATCAAACATTTTGGAAGCACTTGGATTTATTGCATGGTGCGCAGGCAATGGTCCACTCGAAAAGTTGGTCCGATTCGAATCCGTGCAAAATCTTTTCTACGACGGCTTAATTGACGAGCCAGTCCGTATCGAGTTCAAGGGTGAACCTGCGGGCATGCTTAGCATCGAGTTTGCAAATGGAAGGTTCACCGTGCATAAGTATGAACACAGCATAAGCCCTCTGGGAATCGCCACGCTCGGGTATCGCGGAGTCGAGACGCTAGGCCCTCAAGACGCTTGGAAAGCAGTAAAAATTTACAGGTTCGAGATTTTGAGAAAGTTCGAGCCCAGCGAACTTGGGGTGTTGCTCCCTCCCACCGGGCAGAATCTATTTTCGGTTGTTTACGGGTCGAAACGACTCCGAGAGTTTGCCGCTCAGCTTTTCAGACCGTTTGGGTTGGTGTTGGTCTTGAAACCACATGAACACAGGTTCGAGCTGCAGAAACAAGAGCACGATGTAGCGATCTCGTATCCGTATTTCCTTGCCTCGGACACGCTGCAGCGGACGCTTTTCTACTGTGTTGCCATGGAATCAAACAAAAATTCGGTCCTTGTTTTCGAAGAACCTGAGGCGCACGCGTTTCCTTACTACACCAAACACCTCGGCGAGCGGATCGCCTTTGACAAGTCGAATCAGTATTTCATCGCCACACATAATCCGTACCTTCTGACGGCCATAGTTGAAAAGGCCAATAAAGATGATGTGGCTGTGTTTGGCACGCGATACCGGAATTACGCCACTGAAGCGCATCTGCTGACAGAATCGCAACTTGGCCGGTTGCTCGAAGCAGATCCTTTCTTGGGACTCGAAAGTGTTTTGGAAGGGAAATGACCGTTTACGTGGAATGTTACGGGGACGAAGCCTTCGCGCGTGCACTGGGTATTCCTAAAGACCGTTTGCGGCATGCACGTGGGAAGGGAGAGGTTCTCAATCGATTGGACAAAGCCAGCGCCGGCACAGTCTATGGCATCATAGACGAGGACCCATTCTCAACCCAGCCCAAAAAACTGGCTGCGTATCAAAAACTGGCTGCGTATCAAGGAGTACCCGTGGATAGCGGCCTTGTGCTTTTGAAACAAAAAGATGAGTCAGTACGACGGTTGATCATCGTCGTCTGTCCACGGCTCGAAGAGTGGCTGTATGACAGGGCAAAGGAATGCGGCATAGAGCCGGCTGAGTTCGGTCTGCCACGAAACCCGGACGAGCTTCATGCCGATGCAAGATACGACAAAAGACCAAAGTTTAATGATTTCCTTGCGCGACTTAAGTCCAAACACCCCGCAATGCAGACTTTAGCAAAATGGTTGAGCGGGTGATTTTGTTAGCCGGCGTGCGCGTTTTAGCCTTCTGCCACTGGGCGCATGCACAAACGCAGCAATCGGTTCAAAAACGCATTTGCTACTGGCGCACAAAACAGGAAGTGTTAAGTCTGGCACGCTCGAACCGCGCAGGCGTTTCGGGTCGGATTATTGGCCAATGGCACCCGCCTGGTAGACTTCAGCAGTTAGACCTCGGCAAACCTGAACTTTGGTGGTGGCGCCTTCTTCAGCGCAGCTTGGATCATGAGGAATTCGCCGACGTTGTCTGCAGTCAAAATCCCTATCAACCGGCCGTTCTGCACCACAGGCAATGAATGGCAATTGCATTCCTGGAGCCGGCTGAAGACCGCCTCGGCCATGTCAGCCGGGTCAGCCACTAAAAATTCGCGTTGCATGACTTCGCCAACCGATGCACCTGGCCCGCGTTGGGCCAGCGCAGCCAACAGGTCTGCCCGGGTCAACACCCCAACCACACGATCGCCCTCGACAACGGGGAAATCCTGTTGGAACCCGGCCAAGATATGCTCGACTGCACGGCTCAGCGGGTCAGTCGGCGCAAGCGTTTGGTAGTTTGTGATCATCACCTGCCTGATGGGTATGCCGCCCAGGGCGGTTTTCATCTGTACCATGCTTGCCTCGCTGGCCGCACCGACCCACACAAACAACGCTATGAACAGCAGAAACGGATTCGGCAGCAGCAACCCGGCCACTACAAACCCCAGGGCAAGCCACTGGCCAATATTGGCTGCGATGTGCGTTGCGCGCACATACTCGAAGCGCATTGCCAAAAGTGCACGCAGCACACGGCCGCCGTCCATTGGGAACGCGGGAATCAGATTAAACAATGCCATCCAAACGTTGACCAGGAACAGATTCACAAGAAACGTGCCCCCAAAGAGGTGTAGGCGGCCTAACTGGTCAAATCGAACCAGTGGCAAAACGAGAAAAAGCAGTCCAAACGCAAGTGCAACGTTCACAGCGGGGCCGGCCAGTGCAACTACGAGTTCCTGTCGCGGTTCTTCGGGCATGCGTTCGAGCCGTGCTACACCACCGATCGGCAACAGCGTGATGTCCCGTGTACGAATGCCGTATCTGCGTGCAGCCAATGCATGGCCAAGCTCGTGCAGCACAACAATGCCAAATATCGTGATGATGAACACCATGCCCATCAGCGCATCCGAGACCCTGCCGCGCTGGGCTAGATACACCCAAGCAACGTACCCGAGCAAAATCAGGAACGTTGCATGGACGTACACGTCAATGTTGGCTATCCGCCCGATCCGCAATGACCATTTCATATCTTCGATGACTGATTCAGGTTCGCCCAAAAAGTTTCACTCGAAATATGCCTTTACAACGTACTGTTGCAACATCCGTTGCGCATTGAAAAAAGAGCCGTTCAATGCAATTGCATGCCGCATAACGTCAATGAATCGCTCGCGTTGGGTGTAGTAAAGTGGGATGACAACTTTTTCGAGCTTGTCGTACAGTGCAGCGGCGTCGCGGTCGGAGCGCTCCGGTCCGGGCGCGCTTGTATCAACGCGTTCGCCTATCGCCCAACCTGTTATGCCCTCGATGCAACCTTCAATCCACCAGCCGTCCAGGATACTGAGGCTCGGTACACCGTTCAGGGCGGCTTTCATGCCGCTTGTACCGCTGGCTTCCATTGGGGGCTGCGGTGTGTTAAGCCACACATCCACACCCGGTATGAGCAGTTTCGCAAGTTCAACATCGTAATTCGGCAGGTAGGCTATCCGGATGTCATTTTTCAGTGCGTCAGCCGCCTGAACGATTCGCTGGATGACTTTTTTGCCATCGTGATCGCGCGGATGCGCTTTACCTGCATAAACAATCTGCAGTTTACCAACCTTACGCGCAATTCCACGGAGCCGCTCAATATCGCGGAACAACAGGTCGGCACGTTTGTATGCCGTCGCACGGCGCGCAAACCCGAGCGTCAAAATGTCCATGTCCATCCCAGCGTTCGTCTCGCGATTGACGTGAACCAACAGTTCGCGTTTCGCCGCACGATGCGCCGACCAAATTTCATCAGCCGGTATGCTCAGCGCGTAGCGGAGACTGAAATTGTCATCACGCCAGCCCGGTATATGTTTGTCGAAAAGTGCCTGGAAGGGTGGGCTAGTCCAAGTTGGCACATGTACACCGTTTGTGATGGCATCAATCTGGTACTGTGCGAACATGTGCCGCGAAACTTCAGCATGTTTCTTGGCCACGCCATTGACGAAGTGACTCAGACTCAGTGCCAGGTATGTCATGTTAAGTTCACCACCCAGACATACCACAGCCTGATGTTCAACAAGCGGTTTGCAGTCCTCAATGACACGCCGCGCATGCTCGAGTGCAAACCTGTCGTGCCCAGCCATAACAGGCGTATGTGTAGTGAAAACGCATTGGCGCCGTACACGCTCGATGTCTTCCGCTGTAACCTCGGTGCGTCCGGCTGCTTGTGCGGACTCGCGCAATAGCTCAAGTGTAAGCAGGGCCGAATGACCTTCGTTCATGTGGAACCGGGCGATATTGTTGTACCCGAGCGCACGCAACATACGCACACCGCCTATGCCGAGCAAAACTTCCTGGCAAAGCCGATAATGATCGTCCCCGCCGTAAAGGTAGTCCGTCAATGTACGGTCCCAATCACTGTTTTCAGGCAGGTCAGAGTCCAGGAAATACACAGGCACAACAAAGCCGCTGTCATTCTTCACCTCGTACTTCCACGCGCGTAGTTGCACCGGACGAGCTTCGATCCTGACCTCGACACGCTGGGGCAATTCCTCAAGAAAATCATCCACACTCCACCGGGCAGGTTCTTCGATCTGCCAACCGGTTTGATCGAGGCGCTGATAGAAATAACCTTTCCGATGCAAAAGTGTCATGCCCACCATTGGCACCTGCAGTTCTGCTGCAGCGCGAACGGTGTCACCAGCCAGGACGCCCAACCCACCACTGTAAGTTGGCATGCCCTCTTCAAGGGCGAATTCCATCGAAAAATACGCCACTACAGGGCGTTGTTCAGCGATATTCGTCATCGGTTGAAAAATGGTTCGACTGTAATTATACGGTTAACTCGATCAAGCCCAGTTCAAGTCGAATCAAGCTCAGCGTAGCGAATTCTGCGATTTTGCCAACAGCAACTTTGCATGCTAAAACATCGTTGCTCGTAGCTCGGTTCCGTAAATTCAATCAGCACGCCGATTCGGCGCTGAGCTGCCGCTGCTGCAGCGAAAAAATTCGTTGGACGGTTTTGAGAACGAATGATTGCTTGCGGGGGCACCCTGCCAACACTGTGTCTCTCCGATTCAATGTGACCCACAGGACACTGAAAAATCCGTATCGGTAGATGTGAAACTCGACCCGCCCCAAGCCTGCCCAAAACTCAATGGAACGTATGGTTGGGCGTGCAGTCCGCTGCGCGCCCTACCGACTCTCCACGCCTCTACGGTTAAATGTGATCCACATGAAACCGGAAAACCCGTACCGGGCGAGGCAAAGCTCGGCCTTCGAAGCTGAACCCGGTACAGGTCGAGCCAGGATGCACCCTGCATTCAGAACAACAAAGGTCGGAAATGTACAGGTTAGCTGGCCTCAGTCTGCTTTAGGATTGCGGCCAGTTGTTCGCCAAGCGCAATCGGGTCGGTCACAAGACCCATGACTTCAGCAGCTCGCATTTTGCCCGTCCGGAACGACACCGCGCGCATGCGGAGCTTGTCGCCCGACACCTCGGCATAGGCAGCGACCGGGCTTTGACAGCCGCCACCCATTGCACGTAAAAACGCGCGTTCGGCAAGGACACTTTGGTATGAATTGAAGTGGTTCAGCCGCGAACAAATTGCACGCATTCGTTCATCATCTGCGCGAATTTCGATGCCGACAGCCCCCTGCCCTACGCAAGGCAACATCTCATCGTATTCAAGTATCGCCGCCAGCAACCCGTCAGGCGCGCCTTCCCCGACGAGCTTGCCATCGGGTGTAATTGCAAAGTTCAACCGCGCAAGGCCCGCCAGTGCAAGAATTGCGACGTCGAACTCATTCCCTTCTGCAAGTTTCCGGAGGCGTGTCGGCACATTGCCGCGCAACTCGACAAATTTTAAGTCCGGCCGTTGCGCCTGCAATTGCGCTCTACGCCGCGTGCTGCTTGTGGCAATCACAGTGCCGGCCGGCATGTCTTTGAGTCTAGTGTGCGGCACAAACCTGCGCCGGCCGGGTTCGGCATGTGGGTAGTTCTGCGAGTTCGCGGAGATGTTTTGGACTGGCGCAGATGCCGCTCGATAGATCAGCACATCACGCGCATCTGCGCGTTTGCATACAGCGGCAAGTGTCAGGCCGGCTGGCAGCTCAGTCGGCAGGTCTTTAAGGCTGTGCACGGCCATGTCGGCACGGCCTCTGAGCAGTGCAACTTCCAGTTCCTTGGTAAACAATCCTTTGGGCAGTTTATCGTTTGCATGCGCCAGTGAGGCAGTTTGGAGTTTGTCGCCTGTGGTTTTGACGATCTTAAGCTCGAATCTGAGTCTTGGGAATGCGGTGCGGCATTGAGCGAGCACACCTTCAGCCTGTGCAAGAGCAAGCGCACTGCCACGAGTTGCCACTATAATTGGGCGGTTTGACTCTGTCATGTATGGGGGTTGTTTGTGTGTTTGGCGGTGTTCCGCCGGCGCAACCGCTTTAACAGCGCATCTGCGCGGGTTCGAATTATCTGTTCACATTTGGCAATTTCGATTTCGCGCTCCCGTGCGAATTGCGCGCTGATCATCTGCAGATCGTCTATGTTGAACAGGAAGACATTGTCCAGCAGGTTAACTTCGGGATTGATGTCGCGTGGCACGGCAACATCAATCAGCAGCAGCGGCCTGCTCCGGCGCCGGTCTGTTGCAGCTTCAAGTTGTTTCCGGTCAAGAATGTAATGCGGCGCACCTGTGCTGCTGATTACGATATCAACCTCGCCAAGCGCGCTCGACAATGCATCAAATGGTATTACCCGACCACGAAGTTGTGCCGCAAGAGTTTCGGCGCGTTCGGGCGAGCGATTTGTTATGATGCACTTTGCGCCGCGCGTGAGCAGTGCGCGCGCGGCTTTTTCGCCGGTGTCACCCGCACCGATCACAAGCACAGTGCGGTTCTGGAGGGATGTAAAAATTCTCTCGGCAAGATCAACTGCAACTGAAGCCACTGAGACGTTGCCGCGTTGGATATTGGTGTGGGTACGGATGAACTTGGCGACGTTGAATGCGGCCTGGAATGTCATGTTAAGGTTCGGCCCGGTATGGCCGTTGTCGAATGCAATTGCATAGGCCCGCTTGAGCTGGCCGAAAATTTCCGTCTCGCCGAGCACCATCGAGTCAAGTCCACAAGCAACTTTGAACAAGTGTTCGATGCTCTCCGGCTCGGTCATTGCGTACAGCTCAGCATCGAGTTTGCCGGTGTACCCGCAAAATGCGCACAGAAAATCGGTCAGGGCATGATGGGCTTCGGCAGGGGCAAACCGTGTTGCGGCGTAAATCTCGACCCTGTTACATGTCGAGAGAATCACTGCCTCATCAGCAACCCGGCATACGCGCAATTGTTGCAATGCGTCCGGTATTTGCGCTTCGTCAATGGCAAATCTCTCCCGCACTTCAACGGGTGCTGATTTGTGGTTCAGGCCGATCAGAACAATTGCCATGGGTGCAGACACACTGCAGCTTTCACGGCTGATGCAGTTTTGAAAGCAGGTTCGTGCCCCAGAAACTCACCAGCACAACTGCAAATGCGCCGACAGACGCAAATGCGAACTTCCGGCTGGCCCGCGCGAACCGTGTCCTCCAAACTGTCAGACCCAGGTAAAGCGCCCAGATCGCCACCGACCAGAGCACCTTGGGATCGCGCAGATAACACGCATCGGCCAACGCGGCGGGGCGCGGCAGGATTGCGCCGGTCAACAGCGCGGCACTGAACAGGACCAACCCGACCAGCAATGCGCCGGCGCCGATTACGTCGAGCCGTTCGATTGGCGGCAACAGGGCTGTTACAGCGCAGTGTTTGTGCAGTTTCAGGTTTCGTTCCTGCACAAGATACATTGCGCCAGCAACGGCCCCCAGACCAAATGCGCCATAGGCAACAAGTGCAAGCGCCGCGTGCAGGCTGGTCAATGCAATATTCAGTTCGGCTCCGGCAGGGTGCGGTGTATCAAGGCTGGGCATAAGTGCAAACACGCCCATGCAAAACACAAGCGGCGCGGCAAATGCACCGAAAAACTTCAGTCGCACCATAAACCAAAAAACAAATTGCGCTGCTACAATTGCCCAGGCAACAAAGCTTGTAGCCTCATAAATATTGCGCACCGGGCATCTGTGCTCGGCAATACCGCGCTGGAGCATCGAGACGGTATGAAGCACAAAACCGAGTCCCAATAACCACACGCACACGCGGTTTTCTTTGCGAAAACCGGTTCGCCACAGAAAAATCGCGCATATTGTGCTCAGGCAGTACGCCAGCACTGCGCCAAGGAAAAATTCTCGGTCAGTCAGCCACACAATGTGCACTTAAACCTGCCAGATCAGACGCAACCCGGCAAACTCAACCTTTTCGGGTGCATTAGTTTTTTACTGGCAACGGACATGAATTCCTAACCGCACGTGTTTCTCTGGCATCTATAGGCAGAGATCGCAGCGAGGCCGCGTGCGAGCACCGACAATAAAATTCAGTTCCAACAAAGCGCAACCCGCCAATTTCCCTTCGAGCAAATTGAGGGACGCAGCTTGGATAGGGCCTTGCATTCGATGCATCTGCGCTCTTACAAGCGCCGCTACGGGGCGTGCCCATCCGGGGCGCAGTTCGACATCTGCCGGATGCCGTACGAGGTTGGAGGCGTTCGGCTATGGTCGCCTTGAAACGAAAACGGTGATCGAGCACTGCACTTTAAAAACTTCTACTCGAATCCTTCACAACATAGGCGTAGAGAGTAAGGTATGGCGCGTCCCGCATGTGCGGGACGCGCCGCCATCCAAACACCCGGAAAGGTCCGGCGGGCAGAGGACTGCCCGCCCTACCAATCCGGTTGTGACGGAGCGCGCCACTGAATGGGCGCAGTAAATTCTGCATTGAAGAGCAAGGCTTCGTCAGGGCCGGCTGCTGTACGCGCTCGGGCTATGCCAAACTTTGGACGACGCGGAAGTCGTCAATCAATCGAACCAAAAGCGGTGCTGGAGCACCGCGCTCCAAAAACTTCTCCTCCAATCCTTCACAGTAGAGGCGTAGAGAGTTAAGGTAGGG